>Ga0308157_10000625_pt1 | contig 105366 bp, 101 predicted proteins | sample PhyBR1_FD_201035 | JGI IMG/M metagenome (GOLD analysis project Ga0308157, IMG submission 201035) | Phyllosphere microbial communities from UC Gill Tract Community Farm, Albany, California, United States - DLSLB.R1 | ecosystem: Host-associated > Plants > Phyllosphere > Unclassified | place...
CCGCGACTGGCCAAAATCGGCGAATTCAGCCGAATCAGGTTGATTTTCTTGATGATGCGAAAAATCACGCGCAGATAGCCGTCGGGCATGTCGCGGAACAAAGGCGACTCATCCAGGGCCGAACAGGCGCGCGCAATCATCGAAGGGTAAACAGTAGGGGCGAGTTTTTCCATCGCGGTCTCCAAAGGACACGAAAATCCCTTGACGACTTCTTCTCAGTTCCCTTACTATTCGCTCATTCGGAGAGCTTTTGACCGATTTCCGTCGGTTGAAGGGAATTTGGGAAGAATCATCAAGATTCACAAGCAACCCTCAAAGTTGGCGCTTTGAGGGTTTTTTGTTTTCTGAACGAAAGTGCTGGGACTTAAGTCATGGTCGTTCTCCGGTTTGGCGGGCCCAGACGCACCGAACCCCGCTCGGGGCGGGGTTCGGTGGGGTGTTTATGCGTATAAACACTGGAGTGGGCTGCCCTCGTCGAGGGGCTGGCCGTTGTGCCCTGGGCCTGGTCAGCTGTTTATACGTATAAACAGCGCTGCCCAAGCAGACAAGCAGGCGCAGGCTGCAGACGTCCAACGCATGCGGACCGGCCAATTGGCGAGCCGGTTTATGCGTATAAACAGCGCAGCGTGACGCCAGGGGCGACAAGGACAGATTCTGCGGATGCGCATGAACTCCAGCAGCGACCACGGTGCTCAACACGCATTGCTGCGTGCATCGGGTCTGAAGTCCATGCGTATCGACAGTGTGTGAAAGCGACTGCGCTGCCTGCTTTGCGCCCGAAGTGCGGCATTGCTGTGCCGGCGCGAGCGTCCCAGGAACGCGCAAAAAGCAAACAGGCCGCACAGGCTTGCACCTGGCGGCTGGTTTATGCGTATAAACAGCTTCAGTCATGAAGCCCCGGCTTTTCGGCAGCCGGCGATTTTTCCGGCTCGGGCGGCAGGACCACGGCCACTGTATCCAGCAGGTTCTCTAGCGCCGTCGCAAACGCCAGGCGCTTTTCGTCAGGCACGGCAATCGACACTTCGAAAACATCGCCGCGCTGCTTGTAATAGCCGTTGGAATACTTGATCTGCTTGGACGGGCTGGCACTCTTGGAACCCGAAGGGTTCAGAAAGGCCTGGACCTGATTGGACAGCCAGCGCAGCGGCTGGTCCTCGGCGGCAAATTTGTTTGCCAAAGAAACCGCACGGCGCTGGCCGCATTTCTCGTGGACCTTGAGCAATTGGTAGGCCGCGTTGGCTCCGAACTTGTCGGGATGCTGGCGCACCAGCTCCAGCAGATCTTCCGGCAGTTTGGCGTAGGCCCGGTAAAAGCTCATCAGCGTCTTCGAGAGCTTGGCGCGGCGCGCGATGTCGGACGCAGATTCTCCGGCGACAATCAGCTTCTCATAGAACATCGCCCGGTCGAAATCGCAATGCTGCTGGCGGCATTCGTTTTGTTCATAGCCGAACCAGGCCGATTCTTCCAGGCTCAGATCGAGATGAACCTCGGCCAGCAGGGATTCAAACACCTTGTGTTCGCGGCAGGCCTGCACACGTGTCCAGCCATCGCAAATGATGAACCGGCCCGCGGCGCTGGGATTGGGAATGACGTGAATCGGATCGTGCTGGCCTTGCGTGCGCAGGTTTTCCGCGCGCTGGAGAATCATCTCCGCGGTATAGACCTCGCGCGGTGCGAGCGGATTGGGATCGATGAGCTGCAGGCTGATCTGCTGGACATAGCGCTCAGGCTGGCGCGCCGGTACTGCGGCCTGCTCATCGTTGCTGGCGGCAAGGCTTGCCGAATCGGGTTTGGCCACCGGCATATCCGGCAGCGCATGCAGCGGCACGGCCGGAACGACGGACCCGCTCTTGATCAGGCCGGAAAGCTTTGGCGGTGGTTTGGCCATGGTCATTCTCCAACCGGCATGCCTGGCATGGTGATGCGATAGCTGCGGATCAGGCTCTTGGCCACGTCATAAATGGCGGCCGCACCAACCGAGCTGGGTTCGACTTCGACCAGCGGAGCAGTTTCGCGCGCGTTGGGATTCAACTGGCGCGCAAAACCGGAAAATTGCGGAATGATCGAGTCATTGAGCATTGATCCATATTTCGAATAGAGGAAGCCCATGCTCTCGCGCACATGCTTGAGACTGGGATGGTATTTGTTGATCACCACTTCCATGCCGACTTCGGCGCCGGTCACCGACTGGATCTCGGCAAGATTGGAAGCCAGCGAGTCGAGCGCCCGCAGACAGCTGCCTTCGGGCTCGACAATCGTCAGCACCTTGCCCGAGACCTTGGCGGCAAACGAGAATGCCAGCCCGATCGGGGTCGTGCCCGGCGCGGTGTCGACAATGATGACGTCGTAGGCACTCGAGAGAAACGCGCCATTGCGGTTCAGGAAAAGCTGAGCGCGGGCGTGGCTGGCCATGACCGCCACCAGGCTGGCATCGGTTTCGGCCAGCGTGATGTCGGCGGGAATCAGGTCGAGAAATCCGCCTTCGTAGATGTGCTTGATTGCCGACGGCAATTCGGCATCGGGTTCCTTCTCGGCCTTGCGCAGAAAGTGACCAATGTGGCGAATGTCGGTTTCGTAACCAGTTGTATCAATGCCAAGCAGATTCGATGCCGAGGCCTGGGGATCCGCATCAATCACCAGAACGCGAAAGCCCATCATTGCCAGCGACGAGGCAACGTTGACGGAAACGCTGGTCTTGCCGACGCCGCCTTTGGTCATGCGGGTCACGATGACCGGCGGAAGATTGGTCGAGCCCAAAGGCAGTGAATGCGTGGTGGGCGGAACCAGGCCCGCAGCGCGGTAACGCGCCGCGCGCATGTCTGCAGGCGTGTACTTCATGTGGTGCTGGCCCGCAGGCTTTTCGCGACCCACCAACTCCTGCAACTTCTTTGCGGAAACATCCAAGCCTGACAGGGCTGTCGCTACAGATGTTTTGAATTGAATCGCTCTAGCCATGGCATTAACCAACGTATCTCATGTTTGAGAAGCGAAGCATAAGGCCGAACAACAATGTTGACAAGTTTTTTCTGGACTAGCCTAAAAAAACTACTAATCTCGGAGCATCGTGCCCAAGCTTTTACCTGGAAGAATAGATGATTGCGCCCAGGCTGCCATGCGCGATGGTTGCGATACCTGGGGCACCCAGCCCAGGAACCTGCAGCCACAAGTGGTGATGGGAGGTGGCTGGGAGCATGGCATTTTCTCCCCATCCCAATGCGCAGGCAGCCGCATGGCCATGGGAAAAATGCAGGCTGTTTCTTATTAGCAGAGGTCCGTGCCCAGCCCCAGGTGCATGAAAGAAGTCCATGCAGTCACTGAACATAACAATGGCTGTGTGATGATTGCCATATGCCGGCAGGTTGCTTGGCATGGAGCGTGAGCATCCATGTCTGGAGCCGGCTTTCAAGGCTGGTACTTATCTCAGGGATTTTTTCTGATGGGCCTCTATGCTGCTTACATGTCTTGTGGGGTGGGTGGATTTTTTATGTTGAAGTTGAATGTCTTTTCCATGTAAGCTGTATTGAAATAGTCCAGAAATTGCTTTAGCCGCTGAAGTCACTGCCCGTGCGCTCTGGTTTCCGGGCATTCGGCAAGGCAACGAAATGGATACCCGCATGGCTTTTCACGACTTTCAGCACCACAAGCCCTGCCGCCGCTGCTGCGGCTGTCACCCTCGATTCGCGTCGGCTTCCCCCACGGCAAAGGCGCCGCCGCCCCGGCGTGTTATCGGCGCTGGGGCCTGTTTGCCCACACGACAGGGCTGCGCGCCTGTGGCAGCGTCATGTGCCTTGCGCAGCCACAGGCTATGCCATCGCCGGCGCGGCCGGGCCGGCCGCAGCGATGCCGGCATGAATATCTCTGTGGGCGCAACACACCACATCTTTTCTGCACGGTTGCCAGCCATGGTCAGGAATGCCGGTATGCGTTTCTGTATCCATGCCGCTGAAAGCTCTACTGAGCCTGGTGTGTCATGGCCATGGGAATGAATATCATGTAAGCTGTATTGGATTCACGCCCTGCCATATGCGGTGGCAAGGCAGTGGCCACTGCTGGCACCTGCCTGCTGGCGATTTTCTGCGTCCCAGGGGGCCGGCCTGCCTGCAGCGCGCACAATCACCGGTTTCCGATACACCCGTCCGCGCCTTCCGGCCAGGGCTGACATTGCCTGCCATGAACCAAGCTCCTGCCTCCATGCCCCCCCGCGTTGCCCTGGTGACCGGTTCCACGTCCGGCATCGGCGCCGCCATCGCGCGCCGCCTTTCCAGCGAAGGCTTTGCGCTGGTGCTGCATTCGCGCAGTTCCGTGGCCGCAGGCCAGTCGCTGGCCGCGGAGCTGGGCAATGCGGTCTATGTTCAGGCAGACCTTGCGCTGGACAGCGACCGGGTGCTGCTGGTGCAGCAGGCAGTCGCTGCCTGGGGACGGCTTGATGTGCTGGTCAACAATGCCGGCATCAGCCAGGTGATTGCGCATGCCGATCTCGCAGCCGCGACACCCGACATCTGGCATGCGCTGCACGAAGTCAACGTGGTGGCGCCCTTTCGCCTGGTCGCGCTGGCCGAGTCGGCATTGCGCGCCGCGGCCCGGCCTGCCCAGCCGGCCTGCGTGGTGAACATCAGTTCGCACGCCGGCGTGCGACCCAAGGGGGCATCCATTCCCTATGCTGCAAGCAAGGCGGCGCTCAACCATATGACGCGGCTGCTGGCGCTGTCGCTGGCTCCGGCCATACGCGTCAATGCCGTGGCGCCCGGTCTGGTCGATACGCCGCTGACCTCCAGCTGGCTTCAGGCCCAGCAGCTGTGGCAGGAGCGCTCGCCCATGCAGCGCGCCGCCCGGCCCGAGGACATCGCCCAGGTGGTGGCCATGCTGGTTGCATCGCACTATCTGACGGGTGAAATCCTGCTGTCGGACGGCGGGCTGAACCTCACCTAGGCCGGCCCGCGAAACGCACGGGCAGCGGACCCTCAGGCCACAAGCTGCATATGCTCGATGCGGTTGCGGCCATTGTTCTTGGCCGCATACAGCTGCTGATCGATGGAGTCGGTGAAGCTTGCGGCGTTGGCCTGCTCATCGGGAACAATGGTGCCCACGCCAATGCTTACCGTCAGGCGTCGCTCATGTGGCGACAGCGCATGCGTGATCGCCTGCTTCTGGATCAGGCGCTCGCAGCGCTGGGCGACATTCCAGGCCGTGGCGGCATCGGCCGCAGGCAGCAAGATGACGAACTCCTCGCCGCCAAAGCGGGCGACCAGATCGCGCGGACCATCGAGCGCCAGGCTCAAGGTCTGTGCGATGTCCACCAGGCACTGGTCGCCGCGCAGATGTCCGTACAGATCGTTGTACTGCTTGAAGTAGTCGATGTCTATCATCAGCAGCGACAGCGGCTGCCGCTCGCGGCGCGCGCTGGCCCATTCAAGTTCCAGGCTGGCATTGAAACGCCGGCGGTTGGCGATGTTTGTGAGCGCGTCCTTGAACGACAGCGCTTCGAGCTCGCCTTGCAGCGCCAGCAGGCGCCCCTCGGTTTTCTTGCGCTCGCTGATGTCAAACATGAAGCCGATCAGCGCCTGGACCTCGCCGCCATCGTTGCGCACCACATGCACCACGTCGCGAATCCAGACATAGCCGTTTTCCCGCGTCAGTGCGCGGTAGTCGGCTTCGTGGTCGATACCGGCTTGCGACTGCGTGACGCAGAAGTTCACCACGCGCTCGCGGTCGTCTGGATGCATGCGCAACGCCCAGTCCTCGACGCTGCGCCAGCTGTCCCGGCTCCAGCCAAGCAAGGGCTCGATCTGCGGGCCGATATAGGCAAACGTCATGCTGGTCCAGTCAATTTTCCAGGGGATGGCCCGGGTCGATTCCAGCAGCGTCTGGTAGACCGTGGGGTCGTTGCTGAATTCACTCATGTCGGACATGTGCGCCCCTTGCTGCGTTGCAATGAAAAGCCTTTGGCGGCGCGCATGCCTTGGAAAACATAGGACACGCCTGGTCGCAGGATACCTCGCGCCATTGACCCTGCGCTGCGCTTAAGATGGGCGCCCATGAAGCAAGCCCAACTCCTACTCAACGTTCCCTTCGCGGCCAAGGACCAGGCCAAAGGCCTGGGCGCGCGCTGGGACCCGCAGCAGCGCAGCTGGTATGTGCCGCTGGGGGCGGATATCCAGCCGTTTGCGCCCTGGTGGCCCGAAGACCTCAAGGCCCAGGGCGGCGAAGTGATGCAGCAGGTGCGCAAGATCGACGCGCCCGGGGCGCGTCAGCCCGGGGCACGCCAGCCGGCGGCGGCCAAGACCACAGCGGCGATTTTCACCGGCCCGGCCGAAGTTGCTGCCGACCCTTCGGGCAAGCTTCCCTGGGAAGACTGAAGATCTGCCTGCGCAGATTGCGCACAAAGCCAGGGCTTTAGCCGCTAAAAATAGACGACAAGGTCCATTGCCAGCTGTTGGCGCCCTCGCTCACGCTGCCCGGCTTCAGTCCCAGTGCGGAGCCAGGCCGTCGGGGTTGACCAGGCGTTCGCCGCGGTCCATGGCGTCGATCTGCGCGAGCTCGTCGGCGCCAAGGCGCAGCTGCAGCGCCTGGAGATTGCTTGCCAGGTTGACGCGCTGCGTCGACGAGGGAATGACGGCAAAGCCGCGTGCCAGCGCCCAGGCCAGCGTCACCTGGGCAGGGGTCGCGCCATGCGCCTGGGCAATCGCCTGGATCAGCGGCTCCTTGAGCGCCTGGCCATAGGCCAGTGTCATATACGAGGTGATGCGTATGCCGTGCTGACGGGCATGCGCGACCACCGCCGGGTTCTGCAGGCGCGGATGCAGCTCGATCTGGTTGGTGGCGATGTTCTGCGCGCCAATGGCGTCTATGGCCTGCTGCTGCAGCGCGACCGGGAAGTTGGAGATGCCTATGGCCCGGGTCAGGCCCTGCTCACGCGCCTGCATCAGCGCGTCCAGCGTCTCGGTCAGCGGCACGGCCGCAGCGGGCGAAGGCCAGTGGATCAGCGTCAGGTCCACCTGGTCGGTGCGCAGCTTGGCCAGGCTGTCGCGCAAGCTGGGCAACAATTGCGCGCCGGCCAGGCTCTCGGTCCAGATCTTGGTGGTCACAAACAGCTGCGCGCGCGCCACGCCGCTGTCGGCAATTGCCTGGCCGATCTCGGCCTCGTTGCCGTAGATCTGTGCGGTGTCGATGGCACGGTAGCCGACTTCAAGCGCCTTGCGCACGGAGTCAATCACGGCGGCGCCGGTCAGGCGGAAGGTGCCCAGGCCCAGGTCGGGGATATGGAAGGAATTCGTCATGCATGCTCCGTTGAAAAAATGAGAGGAAAAAAGAAAGTTCAGTGGGCCGCGGACCGCAGGCCCTTGCCGCAGTGCGCCACACCGTCGCGGCAATCGAGCGCGCCGCTCCAGTGGGTCAAGGCCAGTGACACCAGCACCACCGCAGCGCCAATCCAGGGCGTGTGCTTCAGGCCCCAGTGGCTGACGATCAATCCGCCGGCCCAGGCCGCGCCAGCAATGCCCAGATTGAAGGCGGCGATGTTCAGGCCCGAAGCCACGTCCACGGCCTGGGGCGCGAAGCGCTCGGCTTGCTTGACGACATAGACCTGCAAGCCGGGAACGTTGCCGAAGGCCACCGCGCCCCACAGCAGCACCGTGGCCAGCGCCAGCCAGGCGTGGGGTGCGGTGAAGTTGAGCAGCAGCAGCACGCCGGCCAGCGCGGCAAAGATGATCTTCAGCGCGGCAATCGCGCCCTTGCGGTCGGCCAGGCGCCCGCCCCAGAGGTTGCCGGCCGCAACCGACACGCCGTAGACCAGCAGCACCCAGCCCACGGCGCCGGCACTCAAGCCCGAGATTTCCGTGAGGATGGCGGCAAGAAAGGTGAAGGGAATGAAGCTGCCGCCGTAGCCAATGGCCGTGGTCGCATAGACCAGCAGCAGCCGCGGCGCCATCAATACCCGGGCTTGCTGGGCCAGCGAAGCCGGCGGCGTGTGACGCAACTGGGCAGGAACAAACAACCAGCTGCCGACAAAGGCCAGCGCGCCGAGCAGCGACACCGCAAGAAAGGTCTCGCGCCAGCCAAAGTGCTGGCCTATGAAAGTGCCCAGCGGCACGCCGGTCACCAGCGCCACCGTGAGGCCGGTGAACATGATGGCAATCGCGCTGGCGGCCTTTTCGCGCGGCACCAGGCTGGTGGCAATGGTCGAGCCTATGGAGAAGAACACGCCATGGGCCAGGCCGGTGAGCACGCGCGCCGCCACCAGCGATTCATAGCTCGGCGCCTGCCAGGCCAGCAGATTGCCGGCGGTGAACACGGCCATCAGGCCCAGCAGCAGGGCCTTGCGCGGCAGCTTGCCGGTCAGCGCCGTGAGCACCGGCGCGCCTATGGCCACGCCCAGCGCATAAAGACTCACCAGCAGCCCCGCCGAAGGAAGGCTGATGGCCAGGTCGGCAGCCAGCGTGGGCAGCAGGCCGACGATGACGAACTCGGTCGTCCCGATGGCAAAGGCGCTGATCGTCAGCGCAAGAAGAGCAAGTGGCATGGCAAAGGCATGGAAGTGGAATGCCTGTACTATGCGCGCCGGATACTTGCAGATAAAGACGGTCATCTGCACAATACTCTTGACTCAAAATCAACAATATATGAAAACCACGCTGGATGAACTCCAGGCCTTTGTCAGCGTGATCGACACCGGCTCGATCACCGCCGCGGCCGAGCACCTCGCGCAGACGGTCTCGGGCGTGAGCCGCACGCTGCGCCGGCTCGAGGAAAAGCTGGGCACCACGCTGCTGCGGCGCACCACGCGCCGCCTGGCGCTGACCGAGGAAGGCAGCCTGTTCCTGCTGCGCGCGCGCGCCGTGCTCGATGCCGTGGAGTCGGCCGAGGACGAGATGGCCGCGCGGCGCGAACACCCCGCAGGCCGGCTGCGCGTGAATGCGGCCTCGCCTTTCATGCTGCATGCGGTCGTGCCGCTGCTGGCGGGCTTTCGCGCGCAATATCCCGACATCGAGCTGGAGCTCAACAGCAACGACGACCTGATCGATCTGATAGAGCAGCGCACCGACGTGGGCCTGCGCATGGGCGCGCTGCGCGACTCCACGCTGCACGCCACGCCGCTGGCGCGCTTTGCGCTGCGCGTGCTGGCGTCACCGGCCTATATCAAGGTCCATGGCAAGCCGCGCACGGTGGAGGATCTGCGCCGGCACAGCCTCATCGGCTTCACCCAGCCCGAAAGCCTCAACCGCTGGCCGCTGCGCCATGCGGGCGGCGAAGACTATGAGATCACGCCCGGCCTGCGCGCCTCCAGCGGCGAAACCGTGCGCCAGCTGGCGCTCGCCGGCCATGGCATTGCCTGCCTGGCCGACTTCATGAGCCAGGCCGACCGCGCGCGCGGCGACCTGGTGCAGCTGCTCATTGCCCATACCGTGGAGCAGATGCAGCCCGTGCACGCGGTCTATTACCGCAACACCGAGCTGGCAGCGCGCATCCGGGTGTTTGTGGACTATCTGGGCAGGGAATTGCGCGGAAGTCAAGGCGCAGGGGCGCTTTGAGAGCGGCCGGTTGTCGGCCCGTTCGTGGTGAGCTTGTCGAACCATGAACGGCCCGCCTGAGGAAACCCTCTGGCTTCAACCCGCAAAAACCTACGCCCTCTCGCCCGCCCGCGTGGGCGCCCCGATTTCCAGCAGTACCACAGACAGATCGCGCACGCTTTGCACCACATAGTGCGCGCCCGCTGCGAGCAGCTTTTGCTCGGCGGCCGCGATGCGCATGGAAACTTCTTCAGCCGGCGCGCTCGCATATTCCTCCAGCGAATAGCCGACTTCATTGCCTGACAATCTCAGCCCCTCGGTCCACATGCCCGCCTTGCGCCCCTCTTCTATGCTTGGCAGGTTGTCGTCGACCTTGACGCCGGGGCGGGCCACACCGGCGATAGGCGCCAAGAACACGCCGACCTGGGCGAGCTGCAAGGGCATGGAGGCCAGGCCTTTGGATGAACGCCGACCACAGGCTTGTGCGCGCCCTGCTCCAGCGCAGCCAACAGTTCGATGAACCGCCCTGAGATTCACCGCAAGGCCTTGGCGGCGTTGATCACGCGGCCACCACCCAGTGCGCCCATGCAGTGCACATCGGTGTCGCCACGCTGTACCTGGTCGTGGAACGGCGCCAGGGCACTTGAGGATTGCGCAAGATAGCGCTGGATGAACAATCTTTGCGCGTGCTGGCGACGCGTTTCCAGGCGCTTGCCGGTCTGATTGCTCACGGCAACGGCAAAAGCTTCAGAATCAGCTACGAAAGGGCGCGCTGTCTGACCAGTCGATGATGAAAACGACATATTTCTTTCATTTGACATCCTCACCGGCCAGAAGCTACGGCGATTCCTTCTGCAAGACGGCGATGTCCCGCCGCGAGAATGTTCCTTGCAGCGTTGATGTCCCGGTCATGCACCGTGCCACAGTCGCAGCAAACCCACTCTCTTATTCGCAGACCTGCTCTACCCTTCGGACTGCTGACAGGAATACTCCCGCAGCACGAACAAGTCTGGGTGGTGTAGCTTTCGTTGACTATCTCGAAGACGATACCGGCCTGATGGCTCTTGTATTCCAACATCGCCTTGAGCATGGCCCAGCCTGCATCCAGTGTGGACTTCGCCATCCTGGTTTTGACCAGCTTGGAGCTGGCCACGTCGCCCACGAAAATGGCGGCATTGTTTCTGACCAACTGCGTGCTGAACTGGTGCAGCATGTCTTTACGCTGATTCGCTATTTTTGCGTGGATCGCTTTGACTCGACGCCTCTTTTCCGCGCGTTGGGCAATGCGCAGCTTGGCTTCCAGCCGGCGATACAAGCGCCCTTCGATGCGCTGGCCATCCGAGGCCACAGCCGCCTCTTTGAGACCAAGATCAATGCCCACGCTGGCAGTGCCTGCGCCGGGCTGACTTTGCACCTTCGCAGCCACATTCAAGTACCAGCGCCCACGGGTGTCTTGGCTGAAGCTGCCAGCGCGTAACTGGTAGCCGGCCAAGCCATAGCTGTCCCATAGAGAAAAGTACTGACCTGCAAAGACGATCTGCCCAGCTTCATACCTCAACGCCCGTGCCTTGAAAGGAATCCAGCCTAAGCTGTATTTGCTGCTCAGGGGGTTGGAGACACGCCAGCGCAGCTTGGCCTTCTTGAATTGCTTACGGGCTTTCGCGTAGTCTTCGCAGACTTGCTGCGCAGTGGGCGATCCAATGCGCACGCCGTCACACTTGCTGAAACCGTTGGTCAGTTTTTGCAGGTCGTGGCCACTGAGAAATTGACGGCGTTCACGAATGGCGCGGTAGCTGGTTTCGTTGCAGAAATTCCAGACCTGATTGACGTCACGCGCCATTTCCGACAAGACCTTACGATGCTTGTCCTTGACGCGCAGGCGCAAGGTCTTGGTACACTCCATGGCAGGAATTTTCCTGGTTCCATGCCCAAAAAACAAGCAACCAGGCCCTGCACATTTGCAATGAACGTAAGCAAATATCGCCGTCTGCCTTTGAAGTCCCAGACAAGCGCAGTTTGACCAAGGCATTCGGTGCTTTTTTACAAACAGAGTCGGTGACCCAGGCGGCGATAGACGCCGCATGGCGCGGCGCGGGCGTGCGCACCCGCTGCTCGCTGGAAGTCGGCAGCCGCGAGGCCTTGCGCGAGGCCGTCGCGCGCGGACTGGGCGTGGGGGCGGTGTCGGAAGCGGAGTTCATTGCCGACCCGCGCTTCGTGCCGATTCGCATTGACGGCGACCCGGCCACCACCAGCACCTATCTGTACTATGCGCGCGAGCGCAGCCGCAGCCTGTTGATCCAGTCGTTTGTGCAGGCGCAGCGCATCACGCCGCAGTCCCAGCCGCCGGCCTGACGGGCGCGGCGGCAGCGGCCTTCAAATGCCGACCACCGAGACGGCCTTGGTGTTGAGATAGGCCTCGAGCGCTTCGGGGCCGCCTTCGGTGCCATAGCCCGAGTCCTTGATGCCGCCGAATGGCAGCTCGGCCGAGGGCGTGGCCGGCTGGTTTATCCACAGCATGCCGGTCTCGACGCGGCTGGACAGCAGCTGCACGTTCTTGAACGAGCGCGTGAACGCATAGGCTGCCAGGCCGTAAGGCAGGCGGTTGGCTTCGGCAATCGCGTCTTCCAGACGGTCAAAGGCACGGATGCCGGCAATCGGGCCGAACGGTTCCTGGTTGAACAGGTCGGAGTCGGTTTCCAGATTGGCAATCAGCGTAGGGGCAAAGAAGTTGCCCTTGTCGCCCACGCGTTCGCCGCCCGTGAGGATCTCGGCGCCGCGTTCGCGCGCATCGGCCACGACCTGCTGCATCGCGGTCACGCGGCGCGGATTGGCCAGCGGGCCCAGGCTCGTGCCTTCGGCCAGGCCGTCGCCCAGCTTGAGTCCTTGCGCGTACTGCACGAAAGCCTGGTTGAACTCGCCCAGCAAGCTGCTGTGCACCAGAAAGCGCGTGGGCGAGATGCAGACCTGGCCGGCGTTGCGGAACTTGGCCGCGCCCGCGGCCTTGACGGCCAGCGCCACATCGGCGTCTTCGGCAATGATCACCGGAGCGTGGCCGCCCAGCTCCATCGTGGCGCGCTTCATGTGCTGGCCGGCCAGCGCGGCCAGCTGCTTGCCCACGGCGGTGGAGCCGGTGAACGTCACCTTGCGGATCACGGGGTGGGGGATCAGGTAGCCCGAGATTTCCGCGGGATCGCCAAACACCAGGCCGACGACACCCGCGGGGATGCCGGCGTCGACAAAGCAGCGCAGCAGCGCGGCCGGCGAAGCCGGGGTTTCCTCGGGCGCCTTGCACAGGAACGAGCAACCCGTGGCCAGGGCCGCGCCGATCTTGCGCACGATCTGGTTGACCGGGAAGTTCCAGGGCGTGAAGGCCGCGACCGGGCCGACGGGCTCCTTGATCACCATCTGGTGCGCGGCCACGTTGCGGCCCGGAACAATGCGGCCGTAGACACGCCGGCCTTCGTCGGCAAACCATTCGATGATGTCGGCACCGGCGTTGATTTCCACGCGGGCTTCGGCCAGGGGCTTGCCGTTTTCCTGGGTCAGCACGCTGGCGATTTCTTCCACGCGTTCGCGCAGCAGCGCCGCGGCGCGGCGCATGACGGCCGCGCGTTCGTAGACCGACATGTCGCGCCAGGCTTCAAAGCCCTTCTGGGCCGCGGCAAGGGCCAGGTCCAGGTCGGCAATGCCCGCGTGGGCGACAGTGCCAATGACCTCGCCGGTGGCGGGATTGCGCACGTCAATGCGTTTGCCGCTGGCGGCATCAACCCAGTTGTTGGCGATCAGCAACTGGACATTGGGGTAGGAAACGCTCATAAAGGATCTTCTTTCCATCATTCTGACGACCGTAGACCGGTCACGGGGCTAAACGCTGCGCACGGCATGGGCGCACGCTGCGGGCGGCACCGCACATGGTGACATGAAAACCAAGCCCGCGCGGCCAGCGCCAGCGTCGAGCCCCGCTCTTCACGCAATGTGAAGAGGGGGTGCGCGCGCAAGACTATCCGCGCGAACAGTCCCTGCCTACAGTCCTCCCACGCCTTCTGGCCCCGCCCCGCGGCCGAAGACATGCGATGACACCACGACAGGAGACTCCCATGACATCCCCCGACAACCAGCCGCTGCGCATTGCCTCGATGCGCGAGCGCTGCTCCGCCGCCGAGTGGCAGGCCCGCGTCGATCTGGCGGCCTGCTACCGGCTGATCGAGCACTACGGCATGGCCGACATGATGGCCAACCACATCTCGGCGCGCGTTCCCGGCGAGGACGGCGCTTTCCTGATCAATGCCTACGGAATGATGTATGAGGAGATCACCGCCTCCAGCCTGATCAAGGTCGACCATGAGGGCAAGGTGCTGTCCAGGCCCGACTTCGGCGCGCTGGACTACGGGGTCAACCAGGCAGGCTATGTGATTCACAGCGCCGTGCATGCCGCGCGCCCCGAAGTCGACTGCGTGATCCACACCCACAGCTGGGCCTCGATGGCGGTCTCGTCGCTGGAGTGCGGCCTGCTGCCGCTGACGCAGACCGCCATGCGCTTGCTGAAGATCGGCTACCACGACTACCAGGGCGTGGTGCTCAACCTCGAGGAGCAGGAGTCCATCGTGCGCGACCTGGGCCAGGGCGAGGCGCTGATCCTGCGCAACCACGGCGCGATGACCGTGGGCCGCTCGGTCGGCGAAGCCTTCAACTGGATGCACCGCCTGGAACTGGCCTGCCGCGCCCAGCTGGCGGCCATGGCCTGCAACACGCCGTTTGTCCGCGTCGCGCCCGCCGTGCTCGAGGAAACCTGGAACAACTACCAGCCCGGAACGCGCCGTCCCTACGGGCTCATGGAATGGCCGGCGCTGCTGCGCAAGCTCGACCGCATGGACCCGAGCTACCGGCTCTGAGGCACAAGAAATTCACAACAAGGAGACAAACCCATGACTTTTGCATTCCACCCCTGCCCGGGCCTGCGCCCTGCACTGCGCGCGCTGTGCTGCGGCCTGGGAATGGCGCTTGCCCTGCCACTGGCCGCCCGGGCGCAGACCGCCGCTTACCCCGCCAAGCCGGTGAAGATCATTGTCGCCTTCACCGCGGGCGGCACCACCGATCTGCTGGCGCGCAGCGTCTCGCAAAAGCTCTCGGAGAGGCTGGGCCAGTCGTTTGTGATCGAGAACCGCCCCGGCGGCGGCGGCAACATCGGCACCGAGTCCGTGGTGCGCGCGGCGCCCGATGGCTATACGCTGATCGTCAACTCCGTGGGGCCGATCTCGGTCAACCAGTCGCTCTACAAGAAGATGAGCTACGACCCCTTGAAGGACCTGCTGCCCATCGTGCAGATTGCCGATGTGCCCAATGTGCTGGTGGTCCACCCTTCGGTGCCGGCCAACACCTTTGACGAATTCCTGGCCCACGCCAAGACCCGGCCGGCCGACTTCAACTACGGCTCCACCGGCGTGGGAACCTCCTCGCATCTGTCGAGCTTCATGCTGATGCAGAACCTGGGCGTCGAGGCCTTGCACATTCCGTACAAGGGCGCCAACGCGCTCAACGACCTGCTTGCCGGACGGCTGCAGTTCATGTTTGCCACCATTCCCTCGGTGGTCTCGCACATCCATGCGGGCAAGCTCCGGGCACTGGCGGTGTCAAGCAGCCAGCCTTCGCGCTCCCTGCCCAAGGTGCCCACGGTGTCCAGCCGGCTGCCGGGCTTCGAGGCCGGCTCGTGGTTTGGCTTCTTCGCGCCCAAGGGCACGCCGGCGGAAGTCATTGCGCTGATCAACCGGGAAGTCAACGCCATACTGCCCCAGCTGAGCGACCAGATGGTGCGTGAAGGCGCCGATCCCGTCGGCGGCTCGGCCGAGCAGTTTGGCCGCATGACGCAGCGCGAGTTCGTCAAGTGGCAAAAGATCGTCAAGGACTCCGGCGCGTCGGTGGATTGAGGCCAAGCGCTGGCATGAATCCCCTTTGCATTCTTGTCTCCGCCGCCGCGCGCGAAAGCCACGGCGCGGCCATTGCCCAGGCGCTCGAAGGCCGCGCCCATGTGCTGGTCACGCCCGATGACAGCGGCGCGGGCAGCGCGGAAATCGCCTTTGTCTCGCGCGATGTCACCGGCCTGTCGACCAAGCACGAGATCTTTCCCGCGACCCGGCGCTTTTACGATGCCATGGCCGCGGCGCGCGGTCTGCGCTGGGTACAGGTGCATTCCGCGGGCATGGACCGCGCGATCTACGCGCAGCTGCAGCAACAGGGCGTGATGCTCACCACTTCAGCCGGCAGCAACGCCGAGGTCGTGGCGCAGACCGCGGTGGCTGGACTGCTGGCGCTGGGGCGGCGGTTTCCGCAGCTGATTGCCGCCCAGCGCCGCGGCGAATGGGCGCCGCTGATCCATGGCCCGCTGCCGCCCGACATCCAGGGACAGACCGCGACCATTGTCGGCTGGGGCGAGATCGGCCAGGCGATCGCCCGCATCCTGCAGGCCGTGGGCCTGCATATCCAGGTGGCGCGCAGCAGCAATGCGCCCACGGCCCAGGGCTTTGCCTGTTGCGCCTACGAGAACCTGGATCAGCTGCTGCCGCAAAGCGACTGGCTGATACTCGCCTGTCCGCTGACGCCGCGCACCCACCATCTGATCGCCGCCGCCGCGCTGCGCGCCCTGCCCGCGGGCGCGGGCGTGATCAACGTCGCGCGTGGCGATGTGGTCGATGAGGGCGCGCTGATCGATGCGCTGCAGGCCGGCCACCTGGGCGGTGCCTACCTCGATGTGTTTTCCCATGAACCACTGGCCGTGGACTCGCCGCTGTGGTCCATGCCGCAGGTGCTGGCCACGCCGCACAGCGCGGGCTTTGCCGCGGGCAATGCCCAGCGCGTGGTGAAGATCTTTCTGGACAACCTGCGCCGCTATGCCCGGCGCCAGCCGCTGGCGCAGCTCGCGCAATTCAGCCAGGCCGCATGAGGTTCAGGACGGCGACAGCAGCGCGCCTTTCCAGCGCCCTTCGCGCACCGTGGCGCGCACGACTTCGGCAATCACCACGCGCGCCGCCAGGCCCGCGGGCGACAGGTCTTCATCGGACAGGCTGGCCAGCAGGTTCTGCCGGCCCATGCCGTCGTCGGCAATCTCCAGGTGCACCAGGCCCGCGTCCGCATGGCGGGTGGTTGCGGCGCCGGGTTGAATCGACGCCAGCTGGCCGTCCATGACGGTATCCATCAGCAGCGCCAGGCCGTCGACTTCCAGCGCAATGTCGGGAATCACATTGGCGCGCATGAAGCCCGCGTCCAGCAGGGCGCGCAGGCCGTGCGGCGCGCTGGGCAGCACCAGCGGCACATCGGCGAGCTCGCACAGGCTCACGCGCTCCCGGGCAACCAGGCCTTTCATTGCCGGCGAGGCCACGAGAAACAGCTTTTCCTCGAGCAGCGGCGCAGTGTGCCAGTGACGGTGCGCGTCGGCCTTGAAGATGATTCCCAGGTCTATGCGCCGCGCATTGAGCATGCCGGCAAGATTGCCCGACAGCGCTTCAACCAGGTGCAGGCGGATGTCGGGATAGCGCGCGCGCATCACTTTCTGGAACGGCAGACCCAGCACCGAGGCCGTGGTCGGCGCAAAGCCCACGCTGACCTGGCCCGAAAGCCGCGCGTGCTTGGCCGCCTGGGCCGCGTTGTCGATGTTGCGCAGCGCCAGCTGCGCGTGGTGCATGAAGGCCGTGCCGGCTTCGGTGGGAATGACGCCGGCAGGCGAGCGCTGCAGCAGCCGTGTCGACAGCTCGCTTTCCAGCCGGCTGATCTGCTGGCTCAGCGCCGAAGTCACGACATCGAGCTCGATCGCGGCCCGGCCCATGCTGCCAAGCTCGCAGATCTTGATGAAGTAGCGCAGTTGCCTGATTTCCATGGCATGGTCCTTGTGGTGAAGCCGGCCTCAGGCGCGCGGCGGCGGCTGGAGCAGGCCGCTTTCAATATGCCCGGCAACCAGCTGGCTGATTTCGGCGCGCACCCAGCGGTGCAATTGCGAGGCATCCTGGCGCCTGGGCCAGGCCATGCGGAAGGTGATCTCGCGCAGCGGCTGCGGCAGCCGGCTCGTGACCAGCGGGAAATGGCGCCGGTGCAGCGCCGCGGCAAACGCCGGCATCGTTGTGGCGTAATCGCTTTGCATCAGCACATGCGGGCTGTGGCCGAAGCCCGAAATATAGGCCGCAAACTGCATGCGCCGCTGCGTGCCCTTGAGCGCGCGATCGAAATTGGTGCGCCGGCCGTGCATCTGCGCATAGGCAAACCAGCGAATGCTCTCCAGGTCGTCCAGCGACAGCTGCCTGCGCCCGGCCAGCGGGTGCTGCGGGCCCATCACCGCCACGCGTTCGTCGCGAAACAGCGGCTTGTGGCTGAAGCGCGCGGGCACTTCGGCAAACAGGCCAATGGCAATGTCCTGGCGCTCGGCGTCGAGATCGGCGGGGTCGAACTCACCATGCACCGGGTGCAGCTTGGGCAGCACGCGCGGCGCGCGCTGGGCCAGGCGCTGCAGCAGCGGGCCGGCAAGCAGCAGCTCGAAATGCGCGGCAATGCCGATATCGACCACGCCCTCGGCCTGGGAGGGATCGAAGGACTCGGCCACGGTGAGCGCCTGGCCCAGGCTGAGCAAGGCGGGGCGCACGGCCGCGTGCAGCGCCAGCGCGCGCTCGGTGGGCACGAAACGCCCGTGCACCGCCACCAGCAGGGCGTCTGCCAGCGCATGGCGCAGCTTGGCCAGATCGCGGCTCACCCCGGGCTGGGTCTTGTGCAAGGCATGGGCGGTCTGCGTGGCGCTGCGCGTGAGCATCAGCGTGTCGAAGGTCAGCAGCAGGTTCAGGTCCAGGCGCCGCAGCGCGGAAATTTCATCGTCCATACCCGAAATGATATGGCCAGCTTGGCAAATCATGATTGGACGCGTGCGGCGCGCTGCTTCTACAGTCACGCCTTACTGCAAGAATGGAGACAAGAATGGTCCTTTCCCGAATCCTGCGCCAGTTGTCGTGCGCCGCACTGACCACGCTGGCGGCGCTGGGCGCCCTGCCCGTGGCCGCGCAGTCGTTTCCCGCCAAGCCGATACGGCTGGTCGTGCCCTTTCCGCCGGGCGGCACGCCCGATATCCTCAGTCGTATCCTTGGCGAGCATGTGGGCAAATCGCTGGGCCAGCCGGTGCTGGTGGAAAACCGCCCCGGCGCGGGCGGCAACATCGGCGCCCAGTCGGCCGCCAAGGCGCCAGCCGACGGCCATACGCTGCTGGTGTGCGCCTTCAGCTGCGCGGTCTCGCCCGCGCTCTACACTCCCGCGCCTTTCGAGCTGGCGCGCGACTTCGAGCCGGTGGCGATGCTGGGCACCGTGCCCAGCGTGCTGGTGGTGCATCCCGGCGTTCCGGCCAAGACCCTCAACGAGCTGATTGCCTATGCCAAGGCCCACCCGGACAAGCTCAACGCCGCGTCCTCGGGCGTGGGCGGCTCGGCGCATCTGGCGCTGGTGCTGCTGCGCAATCGCGCCCATGTCGACATTGCCCATGTGCCGTACAAGGGCGCGGGCCAGGTCGCAGCCGACCTGCTGGGCGGCCAGGTCGACATGTATTTCGACAACCTGCCGGCGTCGCTGCAAAGCATTCGCGCCGGCAAGCTGCGCGCGCTGGCCGTGGCCAGCAAGACGCGCGCGGCGGCCGTGCCCGACGTGCCGACATTCAGCGAAGCCGGCCTGCCCGACTTCGTGATCACGCCCTGGTTTGGCGTGCTGGCGCCGGCCGGAACACCCGAAGGCGCGGTCAAGACGCTCAATCAGGCGATCAACCAGGCGCTGCAGGACCCGGCGCTGGGCAAGCGCCTCGAGGAGCTCGGCCTGGTGGCCGCGTCCGGCACGCCGGCGGCGCTCAAGCGCTTTCTCGCGGCCGAGACCGCGGCCTGGGCCGAAGTGATCCGCAAGAACGCGATCAAGCCCGAATGATGAGCGCGCACGACGCCCAAGAGCTGCGCCCCGGCCGCGCGGGCCCGCTGCGCCTGCGCGACATGGGCGCCTTCCATGTCGGCGGCCAGGCGCTGCGCTTGCAGGGCCAGCCAAGCACGCGCGAAGTGCTGGCCGCGGGCGGCGAGCCTGTGCTGCTCGACCCCAACGGCAGCTACTGGGTGGGCCAGATGTATGCCCAGTATTTCCTGCCCGAGACGCCGGGGCGGGCCACGCCCCTGCAGCTGTGGCACGGCGGCGGGTTGACCGGCGCCTGCTGGGAGACCACGCCCGACGGCCGCCCCGGCTGGCTGCAATACTTTGTGCGCCGCGGCTGGGACACTTACCTGTGCGACGCGGCCGAGCGCGGACGCGCGGGCTATGCGCCGCGCCAGCTCTGGGGCGCGCCGCTGTCACAGACCGCCGAAGCGGTGTTCGCGCGCTTTCGCCTGGGGGAATCACTGGAAGGCGTGGCGCTGGCCGACGCCGCCCAGCAGGCCTTTGCCGAAAGCCAGTTTCCGGCCGAAGCCTTCGAGGCGCTGGTGCGCCAGCTGGTGCCGCGCTGGGCGCATACCGACGCGGTGATTCTCGACGCCTACCAGGCACTGCTCGAGCGCGTCGCGCCCAGCGTCGTCGTCTGCCACTCGCAGGGCGGAATGTTCGGCCTGACCATGGCCCAGCGCCGGCCCGATCGCGTGCGCGCGGTGGTGGCGCTGGAGCCCGCGGCCGTGCCGCCGCCTTCGCAGGACGATGCGGCCTATGCCGTGCCCACGCTGATCATTCTGGGCGACCGCATTGACGGCGATGTACGCTGGCCGGCCATGCGCGCGCGCATCGAAGCGTTTGCCGCGCGCCATGCGTCGGTGGAGATCCTCTCGCTGCCCGACATCGGAATGCGCGGCAATTCGCATATGCTGATGATGGACCGCAACCAGCTGGACATTGCCGATCTGGTGCATGACTGGTTGGTGCGCACGCTCGAGGGCTGAAGCCCGGGCCAAGCCCCTTTCCGGGCCAGGGCTGCAATGGCGCTTATAGACGACTGGTCAGTTTTGACGCTAAAGTCGGACCGCCATGAAGAAACCCGCCCTCGATACCCGCCAGCACATCCTGGAAGTCGCCCGCACGCTGATGACCGGCAAGGGCTACACCGCCGTGGGCCTGGCCGAGGTGGTGGCAGCGGCCGGCGTGCCCAAGGGTTCGTTCTACTACTACTTCAAGTCCAAGGAAGAATTCGGCCAGGCACTGCTGGAAAACTACTTCAGCGCCTATCTCGCCGAGATCGATGCGCTGTTCAGCGGGCCGGCCAGCGGCGCCGAAAGGCTGATGGCCTATTTCGAGCACTGGGCCACGACCCAGGGCCTGGATCTTCCCGTGGACAAATGCCTGGTTGTCAAGCTCGGCCCCGAAGTCTGCGATCTGTCGGAAGGCATGCGCCAGGTGCTGCGCCAGGGCACGGATGCAGTGATCTCCCGGATTGCGCGTTGCATTGTCCAGGGCCAGGGCGATGGTTCGATCGCCACCCCCATGCCCGCGCCGCCACTGGCCGAATCGCTGTACCAGCTGTGGCTGGGCGCCTCGCTGCTGGGCAAGGTCAACCGGCATGGCGCGCCGTTCGAGACCGCGCGCCTGACCACGCAGCAACTGCTGCGCTGAAATGCATTTTTTACCCTTCAACTAGACGACTGGTCAACTTTAAAAAGCATATGAAAAACACCACCTCCACCGATCTGTTTTCCCCCGTCGCGCTGGGCGCGCTGCAACTTGCCAATCGCATCGTGATGGCCCCGCTGACACGCAGCCGCATGGCAGAGGACGGCGTTCCCAATGCCATGCACGCCACCTACTACGCCCAGCGCGCCAGCGCCGGCCTGCTGATCAGCGAAGCCATCAACATCTCGCCCACCGCGCGCGGCTATGCGGCAACGCCCGGCATCTGGAGCGAAGCCCAGGTGGCGGGCTGGAAACTGGTGACCGACGCCGTGCATGCCGCTGGCGGCGTGATCGTCGCCCAGCTGTGGCATGTGGGCCGCTACTCGCATGTGGACCTGCAGCCGGGCGGCCAGGCACCGGTTGCACCCTCGGCGCTCAAGGCCGAAGGCACGACCTACACCGCCCAGGGCGTGGTCGAAGTCTCCACGCCGCGCGCGCTGGAAACCCACGAAATCCCCGCGCTGATCGCGCAGTACCGCCATGCGGCCGAATGCGCCAAGCGGGCGGGCTTTGACGGCGTCGAAGTGCATTCGGCCAACTGCTATTTGCTCGAGCAGTTCCTGCGCGACTCGACCAACCAGCGCACCGACGCCTATGGCGGCTCCATCGAGAACCGCACGCGGCTGACGCGCGAAGTCACCGAGGCGGTGATAGGCGTCTGGGGCAGCGAGCGCGTGGGCATACGCCTTTCGCCCGCGACGCCCAATGTCGGCAACACGCCGCTGGACAGCGACCCCATGGCGCTGTACGGCCACCTGATCGAGCAGCTCAACCCGCTCAAGCTCGCCTACCTGCACTTTGTCGAAGGCGCGACCGGCGGCACGCGCGATCTGCCCGCCCATATCGACCTCGACGCGCTGCGCGCCCGGTTCGACGGCGCCTATATTGGCAACAACGGCTATGACCTCGATCTGGCCGTGACGCGCCGCGCCAAGGGCCTGGTCGACGCGGTTGCCTTCGGCCGGCCCTTCATTGGCAATCCCGACCTGGTCGAGCGCCTGCAAACCGGCGCCGAACTGGTGCAGGCCTCGCATGCTTCCTACTATGGCCGCGGCGCCGAAGGCTATACCGACTGGCCAGCGCTGCAGGCCTGAACACGGCGACGCCGGCACGAGAGCACGCGCCGTAGCATGATGGCGTCGAGCCCCTCCCGCCCACTTCAGCAAGGACCTTGAAATGAAGCTTTTGCTTGCAGGCGCGACCGGCCTGGTCGGCAGCCATGTGCTGCGCCTGGCGCTGGCCGACGCGCGCATCACCCAGGTGAACGCCCCGGTGCGCCGCCCGCTGTCCACGACGCACGCCAAACTGCTGGCGCCCGTCGTCGACTATGACGCCCTGCCCGAGGACGCCGGCTGGTGGCAGGCCGACGCCGTCATCTGCGCGCTGGGCACGACCATGAAAGCCGCGGGCTCCGAAGACGCGTTTCGCCGCGTCGACCACGACTACCCGCTGGCCGTTGCGCGCCAAGCACGCGCCCAGGGCACGCCCACCTATGTGCTCAATTCCGCCACCGGCGCCGATGCGCAGTCGCGCTTTTTCTACCATCGCGTCAAGGGCGAGCTCGAACTCGCGCTGGCGCAACTGGACTTTGCCTCTTTGACCTATGCGCGCCCAGGCCTGATTGGCGGCAAACGCAACGAACGGCGGCCCGCCGAGCGCGCGGCCATCGCGGCGCTCACGGCGCTGGGGCCGCTGCTGCCGCGGCGCTGGCGCCTGTGCCCTGCACACACCATTGCGCAAGCCATGCTCGATGCCGCCGTGCACGCCCCACGCGGCGTGCATGTTCTTCCCGCTGAAAGCTTGACCGCATGAAACAACGCCTTTTCCCCTACAGTCTGCTGCTCGTCTCATTGGCCCTGAGTGGCTGCGCGCTGACCCGGGTCTCCGATTCCCGGCATTCCAAGGATGTCGATGCACTGCACGGCGTCGGCCTGACCGTCGACGAAGCCCGGGCCGTTGCCGTGAAAAACGGCTTCACCTGCGAGCAACACCTCGACCGGGATCGCTCGGTGCAGACTTCCACCGGCATACGCAAGACCGACTTCCTGCAATGCAACAAGACCTCGGCCGAACTGATCTGCCCGCAGCGGCGCTATGTGGTCTTCAATATCGACCCGCAAAGCGGCAAGGTTTACACGGTGGGCCGGCGCATCACCCAGCAATCGTGCTTTTGAAGGACTTCCCCATGAATCCGCATCTCGCCACCGTACCGCTGGTCAAGTCGCACCGTCTGATCAACCACGGCCCCACGGTGCTGGTCTCGGCGCGCCACGGCGGCGTCGACAACGTGATGGCCGCGGCCTGGGCCTGCGCGCTGGACTTCTCCCCGCCCAAGCTCACCGTGGTGCTCGACAAGAGCACCAAGACCCGGGAACTCGTGGAGCGAAGCGGCCGCTTCGTGATCCAGGTGCCCACCGTCGCCCAGTTGCAGCTCACCAGCACCCTGGGCACGCACAGCCTGGCAAGCGCTCCGGACAAGCTTGCCGCAAGCGGCGTGCAGCTGTTTGGCATCGAGGGCTTCGATCAGCCTTTTGTGGCCGGCTGTTCGGCCTGGCTGGCCTGCGAACTGATTGCCGAGCCGCACAATCAGCAGACCTACGATCTGTTCATTGGTGAAGTCGTGGGCGCCTGGGCCGACACCCGGGTGTTTCGCGCCGGCCATTGGCATTTCGCTGACGCGGACCCTTCATGGCGCAGCCTGCATTACATTGCTGGCGGGCATTTCCATGCGACGGGCGAGGCGCTGCCGGTGCAGCAAGGCGCGCCTTGAAGTCAGTGTCCTGCAGTTGAGCGCCTACGCCCTCCTTTCAGGCTGAGCCTGTCCAGGCCCGTGAAATACCCGCACTTCGACAAGCTCAGTGCAAACGGTTTTCTGGAGTCAGCGAAGTCAGCGGAGCAAGGCCATGCCACCAGCCCGGTGCGGGCAGGAGTTTCGCTCAGCTGACCTTGGTGAACAAGGCCTTGCGGCTGATGGTCTTGCCCGACAGCATGAACACGCCCTCGCCGGTGTAATGCAAGGTCTGCGGATGCCGGGGCAAGCGCGCCACATGCGCCTTGACGACTTCAAAGACAAAGAAGTTGTAGCGCTCGACCAGCGCGTCATCGACCAGCCGGCATTCGAAGCACGCATGGCATTCGCGGATCAGCGGCGCGCCAACCTTGTGCGCGGGTTCGGCCGTGAGGCCGAACGCCGCAAACTTGTCGACTTCGGCGCCCGAGCTGTTGCCGATCTTCGCCACGACATCGGTCAGCTTTGTGGTTGGCAGATTGATCACGCATTCGCCACTTTGCCTGACCAGCTCGAAGCTGTGATTGGCGCTGGAAATCACGCAGCCGACCAAGGACGGCGAGAACTCCATCACCGTGTGCCAGCCCATGGTCATGATGTCGGTCTGATCGCCGCACTTCGACGAGACCAGCACCACCGGTCCCGGCTCGAGATAGCGGCGGATCCGGTCCACCGGAAAGTCCTGCTTGCTTGCCACCATCACGCCTGCGGCTGCTCGCTGGGCGGCGGTGCGACTTCGGGATCGAGTAGAACATCCTGGTTGTGCTCTGGGGGAACGGCGGGATGCTGCTCCAGCGGTTTTTCGGGTACGGCGGCGGGCGCAGGGCGCATGGCGGTGTCCTTCAGTCTTCAGCTGTGTTGCGGTGCCTGCTCGGGCGGGATCTCCAGGGGCGGGGTTCCCAGCGGCGGGTCGGTGGGCACCGGAATCTCGGGCGGCAGGCCTGGTTGCTGCGGTTGCTGCGGTTGCTGCGGTTGCTGCGGCTGTGCGGGCAGCGGGCGAATGGCGGGCTGGCCAGGAATGGTTTGTGCATGCAGGGACATGGTGTGAAATCCTTTCGCATCCAGTGTCGGCAAGCTTTTGCCGCAAGCGCGTAAGAATGCACGCCGCTTACGCCTTGCGCGGGCAAGGACCTTGCCCGCGCTCCATGGGCCGGAGACCCGCAAGGCGATAATCGCGGTCTTTGAGCCAACCCACGTGAATCCCATATGCGCATAGGAGAACTGGCACGCCGCGCCGCGTGCACACCCCGGGCAATACGCCTCTACGAAAGCCGCGGGCTGCTGGGCGAAGTCGAGCGCAGCGGCATCTATCGGCAGTATGGGGAAAGCGATCTCGCGGTGGTGCAACTGATACGCCAGGCCCAGGGCCTGGGCTTTGCGCTATCGCAGCTGGGCGCATTGCAGCGCGTGCATGCGCCGGGCGGCTGGGAGCGCGTTGCCGCGCTGGTCAGCGAACGGCGTGCCGCCGTGGCGCAGGAACTGTTGAAACTGCAGACGCTCGATGCGCAGTTGCAGGCGCTGCAGCAGGAGCTGCGCGCCTGCGCGGCCAGCGACATGGACTGCAGGCCGCGCGTGGAATACGCGGGCGCTTGACTCTGTCCCGCGGGACACATGGACGATGCAGGCCTGGTTTTTCCAACGCCTTTCATCAAGGATTTCCTGTGTCACCCCGCATTCTTGTCATTCTCGGACAGCCCTCTTGCCACAGCCTGAGCGCCGCCATGGCCCATGCCTATCGCCAAGGCGCCAGCGCCGCCGGCGCCGAAGTGCGCTTTCTCGCCTTGGGCGACCTGGCTTTCGATCCCATACTGCACCACGGCTATCGGCAGATCCAGCCGCTGGAGCCCGACCTGGAGGCGGCGCAGGCCGATATCGCCTGGGCCGGGCATCTGGTCTGGGTCTATCCCATCTGGTGGGGCGGGCTGCCGGCGCTGCTCAAGGGTTTTCTGGACCGCGTCTTCCTGCCCGGCTTTGCGTTCAAATACCGACCCGACTCGGCGCTGTGGGACAGGCTGCTGGCCGGGCGCAGCGCCGAACTGCTGGTGACCATGGACTCGCCGCCCTGGTACTACCGCTGGGTGCAGCGCCAGCCGGGCCACCGGCAGATGAAGAAGGCCATTTTGGAATTCAGTGGAATAAAGCCGGTGCGGGTTCACAGCTTCGGCCCCGTGGTGCGCTCCAGCGGCGCCGCGCGCGCCGGCTGGGTCGCGCAGGCGCGGGAGCTGGGTCTGCGCGCCGGCGCAACGTCAGCCAGCGCGTGACTGCATCTGCTGGCGCTGGCGCTCTTCCTGTGCGCGCAGCTCGGGCGTGAGCGCTGCGCCGAAGTCCTCGGGCGCGAAGATCTGCCGGATCTCGATCTCCGAATCGGTGCGCATCGGGTTGGGACATTTCTTGACCCATTCCACCGCCTCCTGCAGGCAAGCGCAATTCCAGATCCAGAAGCCGGCAACCAGCTCGCTGGTCGCGGCAAACGGGCCTTCGATCACCCGCCTGTCCTGGCCCGAAAACGCGACGCGCGCACCGCGCGCGCTCGGGTGCAGGCCCTCGCCCGCCTGCATCACGCCGGCCTGGATGAGCTCCTCGTTGAAGGCAGTCATTGCCGCGAACTCCTCGGGAGTGGGCATGACGCCGGCTTCGCTGTCTTGGGTTGCCTTGACCATCACCATGAATCGCATGTCGATCTCCTTGCAGGGGCAGGAACGCACCGGGCCTACTTTAGCGCGGCAGGTCGCGCGGCGCCAGCGCCTGCTGCAGCGCCTGCACCAGCTGCGCGCAGTCGGACTGCGCCGGGCTGAGCATCACCATGGAACGCGCATAGGCCGCGGCGGCAATCGGCAGACACAGGCAGTCCGCGGCAAACCGCTCTATGCCCACCCACTGCGGCACCAGGCTTGCGCCCATGCCATCGGCCACCAGCAGCGCAATGGCTTCCAGCGCATCGAGATCGCACAGCACCGCGGGCGCAATGCCCTGGTCGGCCAGCCAGGCCGCGGCGTGGCGCCCGCCCCAGGCATGGGGGTCGTAGCGGATGTAAGGCAGCTCGCGCAGCAAGGCCTGCGCATCGGGCTTGGCGCCCGGCGGCGCGAGCAGCACCAGCGCCTCCTGGCGCAGGTGCACGCAGCGCAGCGTCCTGGGCAGCGCAAACGGCGGCGCGACCATCAGCGCCGCGTCGATCTCGCCGGCCTGCAGCAGGCGAAACAGCTCCCGCGAGGTGCCGGGAACGATCTGCGCCTTGGCTTGCGGCGCGGCCTGATTGAAGGCGCGCAAGGCACGCGGCAGCAGCCCGGTCAGCACGGTGGAGACCGCGCCTATGCGCAAGCTGCCGCGCAGGCCGTCGACGCCGGCATCGCCGTGCAGCAGCGCGGCCTCGCGCACCAGCCGGCGCGCGCGCGGCAGCAGCAGCAAGCAGGCCTGGGTGGGCTGGGCGCTGTGGCCGCTGCGTGACAGCAGCGCCATGCCCAACTCGCGCTCCAGCACCTGCACGCGCTGGCCTATGGCCGCGGCCGTGAGGTGTTCGCTGCGCGCGGCTTCGGCAATGGAGCCGCTGTCGACCACGGCAATCAGGCTCTTGAGATAACGAATCTCCAAAAGAAATCCTTTTGCTCTGGAAAATAATATTGGCTATGTCTTTCGAAGTATGACCGCTAAGCTTGCCTGCATACCCATTACCGCCTTGGCGGCCCCACATCCAGAGAGATTTTTCCCATGCGTACCTGCTTTCATCTTGCCTACCATGTCCGCGACCTCGACAAAGCCCGCGCTTTCTACGCCGGCATGCTCGGCTGCCGGGAAGGCCGCAGCACCGACACCTGGGTCGATTTCGATTTCTTCGGCCACCAGATCTCGCTGCACCTGGGCGAGCCGTTTCCCGTGACCAACACCGGCCATGTCGGCGATCACCTCGTGCCCATGCCGCATCTGGGCCTGGTGATGGCCATGGACGACTGGCAGGCGCTGGCTGCGCGCCTGACAGCGCAGAACATGGACTTCGTGCTCAAGCCCCATATCCGCTTTGAAGGCGAACCCGGCGAGCAGGCAACCATGTTCTTTCTCGACCAGTGCGGCAATCCCATCGAGGTCAAGGGCTTCAGAGACCTTGACAAGGTCTACGCCCAGTGATTCCCGCGATCCCGTTCCTCTGCGCGCCCGGCTATGCGTTTGCCCAGGCCTGGCGCGCCGCGCTGCAGACCGCGCTGCCGCACGAACGCATCGTGTCACTTGATGCGCTGGATGCCGACGCGCGTGCGGTCTGCGACTTTGCCATCGTTGCCAACCCCGATCCGCGTGAACTGGCGCAGTTGCCGCAATTGAAATGGGTGCACAGCGTCTGGGCCGGCGTGGAGCGGCTGGTCGAGGATCTGCAGCACAGCCCGGTAGAGATCGTGCGCCTGGTGGACCCGCAACTGGCCGAGACCATGGCCGAAGCCGTGTTGGCCTGGACGCTCTACCTGCACCGCGACATGCCGCGCTATGCGCGCCAGCAGGCCGCGGGCCAATGGCTGGCGCACGACTATCAACCGCCGCAGGAAAAGACCGTCGCGCTGCTGGGCCTGGGAGAGCTGGGCATGGTCTGCGCCGCGCGGCTGCTGGCCGCGGGCTTTCGGGTCGCGGGCTGGAGCCGCAGCCGCAGGGCCGTACCAGGCGTGCAGTGCTTGGCCGGCGATGCAGAGCTGCCCGAGCTGCTGGCCAGCGCCGACATTCTGGTGTGCCTGCTGCCGCTCACGCCGCAGACGCAGGACATGCTCGATGCCCGTGCCCTGGCGCAGCTGAAGCCTGGAGCTTCGCTGATCAACTTCGCGCGCGGCGCCATCATTGACGACAAGGCCTTGCGCGCGGCATTGGACTCAGGGCAGCTGGCGCATGCCGTGCTCGATGTGTTTCGCAAGGAGCCGCTGGCCGCGTCCGAATGGCAATGGCAGCACCCGCAAGTGACGGTGCTGCCGCACATCTCGGCGCCCACCAACCGCCACACGGCGGCGGCCATAGTCGCCGCCAATGTGCGCCACTACCGCCAGACCGGGGAACTGCCCGCGCTGGTCGACAAGCAGCGGCGCTACTGACAGGCCGCGCTGGCGGCGTCGCGCCAGGCTGCGGGATTGGCCCCGGCCGCCGCCAGGATACCGCCGCAGGCGGCGCGATGCGGTATTGCGCGGCCCCTACAATCGCGCCCACTATGCTGCTCAACTTCTGGTCGCGGAACGCCTTTTTCCGCCATTTTTCGCGCCAGGAAGCGGCGCTGCTGGGCGTGACCGTGCTGTGGGGCGGCAGCTTTTTCGTGATGCACGCGGCCATGGCGCACAGCGGGCCGCTGTTCTTTGTAGGCCTGCGCTTTGTGGTCGCGGGCCTGGTCACGATGCTGGTCTTTCGCCGAATGATGGCCGGTGTCACCCGCGCCGAGATCCTGGCCGGCAGCACGATTGGCGCCTCGATTTGCGTCGCCTACGCGCTGCTGGGCCACGGCTTGCAGAGCATAGAGGCCAGCAAGTCGGCCTTTCTGACGGCGCTGTACGTGCCCGCCGTGCCGCTGCTGCAGTGGCTGCTCACGGGCCGCGCGCCCCATCCCATGGCCTGGCTGGGAATCGGCCTGGCCTTCATCGGACTGCTGCTGGTCAGCAATCCCGGCGTGGCGGCGGGGTTTGCGCTGGGCGTGGGCGAGGCCGCGACCATTCTGGGCGCGGTGGTGATCGCGTTGGAAATCCTGCTGATCGGCAAATACGCCGGCCAGGTCAACGTGCAGCGCGTCACGGCCATCCAGCTGCTGGTCGCAGGGCTGTGCGCGTTCGCGGCAATGCCGCTGGCCGGCGAGGCCATTCCTTCCTTTTCCTGGCTGCTGGTTGCCAGCGCCGTGGGACTGGGCCTGGTCAGCGCACTGATCCATCTGACCATGAACTGGGCCCAGCAATCGGTGTCGCCGACCCGTGCCACCCTGATCTACGCCACCGACCCGATCTGGGCCGGCATCATAGGCCGCATTGCGGGCGACCGCCTGCCGGCAACGGCGCTGCTGGGCGCGGCCTTCATTGTTGCCGGGATTCTTGCCAGCGAACTGCGGCCGCGGCGGCTGGCGCGCGCCACGGCCACGCCGTGATCCGCGAGCCTGGCAGCCAGGCTGGCATTGCCCATGGCGAAATCAATCGGCCAGAATGCCGGCGTCCTTGATGACCTGGCCCCATTTGGCAAGCTCGGATTTGCTGAAGTCGGCAAACTTCTGCGCCGAACCGGTGTCGACAATCGCGCCGCGCGCGGCCAGCTTGTCCTGCACGTCCTTGCGCGCCAGCACTTTTTGCAGTTCGCCGTTGAGGCGCTGCACCACCTCGGGCGACAGGTTGCGCGGGCCGACCAGGCCCCACCAGACCGTGGCGTCCAGCTTGGGCCAGCCCAGCGACTGGGTCGTGGGCAGGGTCGGCAGCGTGTCCGTGGGCTTGCTGCCGTAGACCGCCAGGGCCCGCAGCGAACCCGATTGGATGTGGGAAATCACTTCCAGCGGATTGATGGACATGAACGAGACCCGCCCGCCTATCAGGTCGGTGATCGCCGGGCTGCCGCCCTTGTAGGGAATATGGATGGCCTTGAGCCCGGTTTGCTGGATCAGCAGTTCGCTGGCCAGATGGCCCGAGCTGCCATTGCCGGCCGAGCCGTACGACAGCTCGCTCTTTTCGCGCTTGCTGCCGTCAATCAACTCCTTGAGCGACTTGAACGGCGAGTTTGCCGGCACCACGATGACCAGCGGCGCGTAGCCTATCTTGCCTATGGCCGTGAAGTCCTCGGCGGGATTGAAGCTGAGCTTCTTGAACAGCGCGGCATTGCTGGCCAGCGTGGGCGAGGCCGTGAGCAGCGTATAGCCGTCGGCCGGCGCCTTGGCCACGGCGGCCATGCCGATGTTGGTCGAGGCGCCGGCTTGTTGTCGACAATCACGCTCTGGCCCAGCGCGCCGCCCAGTTCCTGGGCGACGATGCGCGTGACGATGTCCACGCCGCCGCCGGGCGCATAAGGCACGACCACGGTGATCGGCTTGCTGGGATAGCTCTGCGCCAGCGCGGCAAAAGGCAGGGCGAGCAGCGGCGTGAGGGCGATGAATTGGCCGATGCGGCGGCGGGTAGGTGTCACGGGATTTCCTCAAGGGTTGCGGGCCGCAAATCGTAGGCCCCGCAGCATGCCGCACGGCGCTGTTTTTTGCATAGCTGCTAGTGCCGCCGCGCTGCCCCAACCCCAGGTTTGCCCGGTTGACAGGAAAACGCCTCAGCCGTTTTTCAACTGGCTCGCCTGCCGCGCCAGCGTGGTGATGCGCTCCCAGTCGCCCTGCACCAGCGCATCGGCCGGCACCAGCCAGGAGCCGCCGACGCAGGCGACATTGGCCAGCGCCAGGAACTCCGCGGCATTGCCCGGCTGGATTCCGCCCGTGGGACAGAACAGCACCTCGCCGAACGGCCCGGCCCAGGCCTTGAGCATGGCACTGCCGCCCGACTGCAGCGCCGGGAAGAACTTGAGCGCATCATAGCCGTCGGCCTGCGCGCTCATGATCTCGCTGGCCGTGGCCACGCCGGGCAGCAACGCCAGACCCTGGGCGCGGCAGGCTTTGCCCAGCGCCGTGGTGTAGCCGGGACTGACGGCAAAGCGCGCGCCCGCGCCAGCCGCCGCGGCCGCATCGGCGGCGCTACGCACCGTGCCCGCGCCGACCACGGCTTCGGGCACGGCGCGCGCGATCGCTTCGATGCAGGCCAGGGCCTGCGGCGTGCGCAGCGTGACTTCAAGCATGCGGATTCCGCCCGCGACCAGCGCGCGCGCCATGGGTACGGCGTGCTGCACATCATGCAGCACGATCACCGGGATCACCGGCGCGTCGCGCATCACCTCGCGTGCGCTCAAATCAACAGTCTCTACAGCCACGAGCAGGCTCCCTCTTCCGCGCTGAGCGCATTGCGCCGGAAACCGGCAAACAGTTCACGGCCGAAGCCAAAAGTATTGTCCAGGGCCTGGGCGGGCGGCATTTGCGCGGGCGTGCGCGCGTTCCACTCGGCGGCATCGACCAGCACATCGAGCGTGCCGGCGACCGCGTCCAGCCGCACGATGTCGCCGTCGTGCACGCGAGACAGCGGGCCGCCCGCGCAGGCTTCGGGCGAGACATGAATGGCCGCGGGCACCTTGCCCGAGGCGCCGCTCATGCGGCCGTCGGTCACCAGCGCCACCTGGAAACCCCGGCCTTGCAGCACCGCCAGCGGCGGCGTGAGCTTGTGCAGCTCGGGCATGCCATTGGCCTGGGGGCCCTGCCAGCGCACCACGCAGACCACGTCGCGGTCGAGCTCGCCCGCCTGGAAAGCGGTCTGCAGCTCGGCCTGCGAGCCGAACACGCGCGCCGGCGCCTCGATCACATGCCGGTCTTCGGGCACGGCCGAGACCTTGATCACGCTGCGCCCCAGATTGCCGTGCAGCAGCTTGAGGCCGCCCGTGGCGCTGAAGGGCGCGCTCACGGGGCGCAGCACGCTGTCGTCCAGGCTGGCGCCAATGTCGGACCAGTGCAATTGATGGTCGGCATCGCCCAGGGGAAGGCGCGTGAATTCGCGGATGCCGCCGGGCCGCACCGTCAGCACCTCGTCATGCATCAGCCCCGCGTCCAGCAGTTCGCGCAGCACATAGCCCGGGCCGCCCGCGGCCTGGAAATGGTTCACGTCGGCGCTGCCGTTGGGATAGACGCGCGCCAGCAGCGGCACCACGGCCGACAGCTCGGAGAAATCGTTCCAGTCGATGCGGATGCCGGCCGCACGCGCCACCGCCACCCAGTGGATCAGGTGGTTGGTCGAGCCCCCCGTGGCCAGCAGCGCGACCATGGCGTTGACAATGCAACGCTCGTCGACGACTTCGCCTATGGGCGCGCAGCCCGGCTGCAACAATGTGCGCGCGGCTTCGCGCGTGAGTTCCTGGCGCAGCGCCTGGCCGGGATTGACAAAAGCCGTTCCCGGCACATGCAGGCCCATGGCCTCAAGCAGCATCTGGTTGCTGTTGGCCGTGCCGTAGAAGGTGCAGGTGCCTTCGCCGTGATAGGCCGCGGATTCGGCGGCCAGCAGCTCCTCACGCCCGACCAGGCCTTGCGCCGCCTGCTCGCGCACCTTGGCCTTGGCGTTGTTCGACAGCCCGGAAGTCATGGGCCCCGCCGGAACAAAGACCGTGGGCAGATGGCCGAACTGCAGTGCGCCGATCAGCAGGCCGGGAACGATCTTGTCGCAAACGCCCAGCAGCAAGGCGGCGTCAAACACATCGTGGCTCAGCGACACGGCCGTCGCCATGGCAATCACGTCGCGGCTGAACAGGCTCAGCTCCATGCCCGGCGTGCCCTGGGTCACGCCATCGCACATTGCGGGCACGCCGCCCGCGACCTGGGCCGTGGCGCCATTGCGGCGCGCCTCGTCCTTGATCAGCTCGGGATAGTGCTGCAGCGGCGCATGGGCCGACAGCACGTCGTTGTAGGCGGTGACGATGGCTATGTTGGGCGCGCGCTCGGCGACGATGCGCAGCTTGTCGTTGCCGGGCAGGCCGGCAAACGCGTGGGCAACATTGGCGCAGCCCAGGCGCTGGGCGCCCGGCGGGCGCTGCGCCAGCGCCCGCAGGCGCTGCAGGTAGGCTCCGCGCTCGGGCGCGCTGCGCTCGCGTATGCGGCGCGTGACCGCTTCGACGGTGGCGTTCAGTGTCATGCGGAAGCTTCTCTCAAAGGAACATGCGGTTCCAGGTGGGGCTGATCAGTATTTCATTCATGCAGACATGGGCCGGCATGTTGGCGACAAAGGCAATGGTGCGGCCCAGGTCCTCGGGCTGGAGCATGCGCGCCATGTCGGCGTCGGACGGCGGCACGGGGCGCTGCTTGAGAATGGGTGTTGCGACTTCGGCCGGCAGCAGGCAGCAGGCGCGCAGGCCGTGGCGGAATTCCTCGATATTGAATTCGTGCGTCAGCGCGGCCACGGCCGACTTGCTGGCCGTGTAGGCCGCGCCGGGCATGGCGGACGTGAAACGCCCGGCCCAGGAAGCGACATTGATGATGGCGCCGCCGCCGGCAGCGCGCATCACGGGCAGCACGGCGCGCATGGTGTGCACCGTGCCTTTCAGATTGATGTCAAGCACGCGCTCCCAGTCGGCCGCGCTGCAATCGGCCCAGCTGCGGCGCTGCACGTTGATGCCCGCGGCATTGACCAGCAGATCGATGCGGCCGTGGCGCGCGGCAATCTGCTGCGCGGCGACCTCGGCCGCGGCGGCGTCCACCACATCAAGCGCCAGCGCTTCGGCGCTGCCGCCGTTCGCGGCAATCTGCGCGCAGGCCGCGGCCAGCACGCCCTCGCGCCGACCCGACAGCAGCACATGCCAGCCATCGGCGGCCAGCGCCAGCGCGCCGGCCAGGCCTATGCCCGTGCCCGCGCCCGTGACCCAGGCGACGCGGCGCCCGGCGGCATTCGATGCGGCGGCCATGCTCATTTCGCGGCGCGGATCTTGCCGAGTTCGTCCTGCGTCTGCTTCCACAGGTCCATGCCGACGGTGGTTGCCACCGAGGCGTTGACCTGGGTCAGCTTGTCGCGCATGCGGCCGGCCTCGGCGGCGGACAGCTCGTTGACCTGCATGCCCTTGGTCTTGAGGTCGGCCAGGGCCTTGGCGGCTTCGTCGCGCGTGTCCTTGCGCTCGAAGTCACGCGCCTTCCTGGCGGCGTCCATCAGCACCTTCTGCTCGTCCTTGCTCAGGCCGTCCCACCACTTCTTGCTGACCGATACCATCCAGGGGCTGTAGACATGGTTGGTGACCGTGAGGTACTTCTGCACTTCGTAGAACTTGCTTGAAACCACGGTGTTGTAGGGATTTTCCTGGCCGTCGACGGCCTTGGTTTCCAGCGCCGTGAACAGCTCCGAGAACGGCAGGGGCACGGCGTTCGCGCCCAGGGCCTTGAAGCTGTCAAGAAAGACATTGTTCTGCATCACGCGCAGCTTGATGCCGTTCATGTCTTCCAGCTTGGTCACCGGGTGCTTGTTGTTGGTCAGGTTGCGAAAGCCGTTTTCCCAATAGACCAGGCCGACAATGCCCTTGGGCTCGAGCGTGGCGCGCACCTTGTCGCCGACGGGGCCGTCCAGCAATGCGTCGGCTTCCCGGGTGTTGTTGATCAGGAACGGCGTGTCCCACAATGCCATCTGCGGCGCGACGCCGACCAGCGTGGCCGTGGAGCCAACCATCATTTCCTGGGCACCGCCGATCAGCGCCTGCTGCATCTGCATGTCCGAGCCCAGCGCCGCATTGCCTATGGCGCGCACCTTCATCTTGCCGCCCGTGGCCTTCTCGACTTCCTTGGCAAACAGGCGCACGGCCCGGCCCTGGTTGGAATCATCGACCAGGCCGTAGCCAAAGCGCACGATGCGCGGCTTGAAGTCCTGGGCCTGGACGGCGCCGGCCGCCATCAATACGGCCAGTGCGCCGAGGGCAAATTTGATTCGCATGTCTGTCTCCTGGTTGATAGAGGGGGCCCCTGCCCCCGGTTTTGAAAAATGGGGTTTCAATGCATCCAGCGCAGCGGCGCCAGCACGATCTGCGGGAAGATCACCAGCATCACGGCCAGCAGCACATAGGCCAGCAGGAAAGGCGTCGTGCCCTTGATCACGGTTTCCATGCGCAGCCTGCCCACGCCCGCGACCACGTTCTGCACCGTTCCCACGGGCGGCGTGATCAGGCCGATGCAGCCCACATAGATGAACATGAAGCCGAAGTACACCGGATCGATGCCGGCCTTGACGGCCAGCGGTGCGCAGACCGGGCCGAAGATCAAGATGGTGGGCGTCAGGTCCATGGCCGTGCCCACGACCAGCAGGAACAGCATCATCAGCGCCATGAACAGCATGGGGCTGCCCAGCAGGCCCGAGAAGCTTTCGGCCAGCAGGTTGGGCAGGTCGGCCAGCGTGATCATGTAGGCGGTCACGGTGGCCGCGCCGCACAGGAACATCACCACCGCCGTCGTCTTGGCCGCGGCCAGGAACACGTCGTACAGCCTGCTCCAGCTCATTTCTCGGTAGATCACCATCGACACGAACAGCGCATAGACCGCGGCCACGACGGCGGCCTCGGTGGGCGTGAAGATGCCGCCCTTGAGGCCGCCGAGGATGATGACCGGCATCATCATTGCCCAGAAGCTCTTGCCCAGCGTCTTCAAGCGCCTGCCCCAGGGCATGCGCTCGCCACTGGCCAGCTGGTACTTGCGCGCAATCGTCCACCAGGCCGCGATCAGGAACACGCCCATGATCAGCCCGGGAACAATGCCCGAGAGAAACAGCTTGCTGATCGAGGTGTTGGTCGTCACGCCATAGATCACGAACGGCATGGACGGCGGAATAATGGGCGCAATGATGCCGCCCGAGGCCAGCAGCCCCGAGCTGTAGCTGTCGGGATACTTCTGGTCGCGCATCATGGGCAGCAAGATGGTGGCCAGCGCCGCGGTGTCGGCAATTGCCGAGCCGCTCATCGACGCCAGCAGCACGGCCGCGCCAATGGTCACGAAGCCCAGGCCGCCGCGGATATGGCCGACAAAGGCGCTGGCCAGGTCGATGATGCGCCGCGACAGTCCGCCGGCATTCATCAGCTCGCCGGCCAGGATGAAGAACGGCACGGCCAGCAGCGGAAAGTTGTCGAAGCCTGCCTGCAGGTTCTGCGCCAGCAGCTGGGTGTCGAAGAAGTCGAGGTGCCACATCAGCGCCACCCCGGTGAGCACCAGCGAATGCGCGATCGGCATGCCGATCACCATGCCGCCGATCAGCACAAACAGGAAAATGAAAGTCACGACCATGTTGCGTGCTCCTTACTCGACTTCAAGGATGGAGCCGTCGCGCGACGCATCCTGCGGGCCGCGGCGCATGTCGCGCAGCGCCACCACCAGCATGCCCACGGCCAGCACCAGCGTTGCCGAGGCGCCCAGCGCCAGCGGATAGCCCATCACCGTGCTGTAGCTGCTCAGGCCGGCTTCGACCTGGGCCCACGAGCCCCACAGCAGCATCAGCATGCAGGCCACGACCAGCAGTTGCGCGCACCAGAACAGCGCGCGCCGCACCGGGGGGCTGACACGCGAGGTCACCATGTCGAAGCCCAGGTGGCTGCATTCGTAGGCGGCAACGATGGAGCCGACCGCGACCAGCCAGACAAACAGCAGGCGCGATATTTCCTCGTACGAGACGATGCTGGTGTTGAACGCATAGCGCAGCACGACGTTGACGAACACCGCCACCACCATTCCGGCCAGCGCCACCACCATGAACAGCTCGGCCAGGCGCTGCAGACGCGGCTTGGGCTGAGCGGGTTTTTTTTCTGATTGCATGGATATTTCCTTCCGGGGGGTCACATGGCCGCGCTCGCGCGCCAGGCATTCACGCGCTGGACGATCTCGGCCAGGGGCAGCGTCGCACTGACGCCGACCACGCCGGCTTCGGCGTCGGGACGCTCCAGCGTGGCGAACTGGTTGGCCACCAGATCGGGCGAGAAGAAGTGGCCGGGGCGCTGCTGCACGCGCTGCAATGCGGTGGCGAAGTCCAGGTCGAGGAACACAAAGCCCAGGGCCTGGTCCGGCAGCGCCTGGCGCAGCCGGTCGCGGTACTTGCGCTTGAGCGCGGAGCAGGTCAGCACCGCGCCTTCGGCGGGCGTGGCCTGGGCCAGGATCTGCGCCAGGCGCTGCAGCCATTGGGCGCGGTCGTCGTCGGTCAGTGCAATGCCGGCCTGCATCTTGCGCACGCTTTCGGGCGAGTGGTAGGTGTCGCCTTCGTACAGCGTCCAGCCCATCGATGCTGCCAGCAACTGGGCGACGCTGGACTTGCCGCAGCCGGACACGCCCATGACCACCAGGGCCCGGGGCGACGGCAATTCCGTAGTGATTGAATCTGGGATAGCGCTATCCATAATGCTTATAAAAAAACGAGGTTGAAATCCCTCGCACAATGGTTACTGCAAGCCGGCACAGCGGGTAAACCGTGATGCCATCTCGCTTGGATAGCGCTATCATAGGTCCACCGATTTTCGCCAGTCATCAGGACAAACCCTTGACACAAGCACCGCGTCGTTCGCGCCGCTCCAGCGGCCGCACCACCCTTTCCGACGTCGCCCGGCTCGCAGGCGTCAGCCCGATCACCGTCTCGCGCGCGCTGCGCGGCGAGCGCGGCGTCGATCCGCAACTGGTGGAAAAGGTCCAGCAGGCCGCCGACAGCCTGGGCTATGTGCCCGACCCCGCGGCGCGCGCCCTGGCCTCGCAGAAAAGCACCCAGGTGCTGGTGCTGGTGCCGCTGCTGTCAAACGCGCTGTTTGTCGACCTGCTTGAAGCCGTGCACCGCACGCTGTTTCCCGAAGGCTATCAGCCGCTGATAGGCGTGACCCACTACGACAGCGCCGAAGAGGAATTGCTGCTGCGCACCTATCTGCCGCACCGGCCCGCGGGCTTGCTGGTCACGGGCTTCGACCGCAGCGAGACCGCGCGCCAGCTGATTGCCCAAAGCGGCGTGCCCTGCGTGCATCTGATGGAAACCAGCAGCGCGCCCGGCGTGGCCTGCGTGGGCTTTTCGCAGACCGATGCCGGCGCGGCCATGACCCAGCACCTGCTGGACCGCGGCCGCCGGCGCATTGCATTTTGCGGCGCCCAGCTCGATCCGCGCGTGCTGCAGCGCGCCGAAGGCTATCGCCGTTGCCTGCGCGCCGCCGGCCTCTACGACCCGCGGCTGGAAATGCTCAGTCCCGAGCGCTCGTCGATTGCCCTGGGCGCAAGGCTGTTCGAGGAAATGCTGCAGCGCATGCCCGACATTGACGCCATCTTCTTTTGCAATGACGACATTGCCCAGGGCGGGCTGCTGGCCGCCCACCGGCTGGGCGTGCAGGTGCCCCAACGCATCGCCATGGCCGGCTTCAACGACCTGGCCGGCAGCGACCAGATGGTGCCCGCGCTGACCACCGTGCGCACGCCGCGCAGCGAAGTCGGCCGCGAAGGCGCCAGCATGCTGCTGGGCATGATGCGTGGCAGCGCGGGCGCGCCTGGCAGCATCGAGCTGGGCTACGAGCTGGTGGTGCGCGAAAGCACCTGACCTGCCCGCGGCGGGCGCCGCGGCCCCGTGCCGCCCCACGATAGAAAGCCGCCGCGGCCTTAGCTTGCGCGCTGCGCCAGCGCCGCGCGCAACGCGGGCGACGCCGCATACAGCGGCACGTAGCCCTTGAGCAGCACCTGGGCGCTGCGCTGGTAGGCGGCCGAGGCAATGCGCAAGGCATCGCCCTGCATCGAGGCCACCACCGTGGTCGACAGGATGCCCGCGGGGTTCTCGATATCGACCTTGATCTCGCCCAGCACGGATGGCGCGTTCTTGGGCGCGAGTGCATGCGCGACCGAGCCCGGCACCAGCGTCGCCGCGGCCAGGCAGCAGCCGCCCGAGACCGCCAGCGAAGCGTGCACGGTCTGGGGCGTGAAATAGCGCACGGCGAGATCGGCGCCGCCGCGTGCGGCGCTGACGATGCAGACCTTGGGAATGGTCTCGCTTTGCGCGATGTCGGCGGCGCTCATCAGGCTGGCGTTCTTGCGCCGCAGCTGCATCTTCAAGCCGGCTTCGACCCAGATGACCTTGAGACGCTGCATGAAGGCCGCGTCGGCCGCGAGTTCGGCCACCGATTCATGGCCGGTCTTGCCCAGATCGGCGGCGCGCACGATGACCATGGGCACGGCCACGTCGACGCAGCTCACGCGCACCCCGGCAACGGTGTCGACCGCGTTGCCCGTGGGCAGCAGCGCGCCGGTCTTGGCGCCCGCGGGCTGGTGCAGGAACAGATCGACACCCGGGTGGCGGCCCATCACGCCCGGAATCTCGGCCGTGGCAAACCCGCCATCGGCTTCGATCACCATGCGCGAAGTCGTCAGCACGCCGGTATTGGTGTTGCGGATTGCCAGTTCGTGGGCGCCGATGGCGGCGTGTTCCACGAGTTCGGTGTCAAGCGCCCACAGCTGCAGCGCCGACGACATGTTGCCGCAGTTGACGCTCCAGTCGATGCGGCCGTGATCGGCGGCAAGCTGAGCCAGCGTGCTGACCAGGCGCGGGCCGGCGTCGCTGTGCTCCATGCGGGCGAAAAAGACCTTGTTGCTGGTCGCGGGGCCGCGGCCCAGTCCCGTGGTTTGCTTGTTGCCCGGGCGCTCGCCCTCCAGAGGAAGGCCCATCAGATGGCGCAGCAGTTCCTCGCGCAGGCCGTCGTCCGCGGGCGCGACCGGCTCCCAGATCACCAGGCCGGTCGAGGTGCCGCCGCGCATGTGGTGCACGGGAAACTCCCAGGTGCTGTGGCGCAGGCGGGGGCCAGGCATTTGCGGCATGGACATCGCCCCTTCAGGCCTGGGCCAGCGCCGCGGGATTGCAGACATTGGTCGGCGTTCCGGCAAAGAAACTGGCGACATTCTCGAAGGCCGCGCGAAAGTAGATTTCGTAGCCTTTTTGCTCGACATAGCCCAGATGCGGCGTGGCAACGACATTGTCGGCCGACAAAAACCAGGCATCCGTGGCCACGGGCTCGGTCTCGAACACGTCGAGCGCGGCATGGCCGGGACGGCCCTGGGCCAGCGCCTGCTGCAATGCGCCCGGCGCCACCAGTTCGGCGCGGCTGGTGTTGACCAGCAGGGCCGAAGGCTTCATGGCCTGCAGGTCTTCGAGGGTCACGATGCCTTGCGTGGCCGCATTGAGCCGCAGGTGCAGGCTCACGATATCGGCCTGGGCAAAGAAGCTCTGCCTGGAGTCGGCGACGCGATAGCCGTCGGCGCGCGCCTGCTCCCGGCTGGCTTCGCGGCCCCAGACGACAACGTCCATGCCAAACGCCTTGCCATAGCCTGCCACGCGCCTGCCCAGCTTGCCGTAGCTCCAGATGCCCAGCGTGTCGCCGTGCAGCGAGCGCCCCGGCGTGTTGTGCTGCGCCTGCAGCGAAGACGCCTGCCAGCGGCCCGCTTTCATGTGCGCGACATACTGTGGAATCTTGCGGTAGGCGGCCATGATCAATGCCCAGGTCAGCTCGGCCGGTGCCGTGGGATCACCCACGCCTTCGGCAATCGCCACGCCGGCCGCGGTCGCGGCCTCCACATCGATATGGCCGCTGACTTTGCCGGTCTGCGAGATCAGCTTCAGACGCGGCAGGCGCGCGAGCAGGCTGGCGGTGATTTCCGTGCGCTCGCGTATCAGCACCAGCGCGTCGCAGTCCTGCAGCGCGGCGGCAAGCTGGTCTTCGTTCATCGTCTGCGTGAAAACGCTGACGTCGTGCGCCTGCAGCAGCGCATTGCAGCCCAGTTTGGCCACGGCATTCTGGTAATCATCGAGTACGGCAATCTTCATTTTCGTCCCTGTGGCGCATGGTGGGTGTGATGCGCATTATGGAGCGCCATGGACATGCCCGTGACCGGACCCATCGCGCAGCCAGGCGCTGCGCCAACGCCGTGCCGCGCCGGCCTTGCCCGGATGTGCGAATGCGCGGCCCGGGCGCTAGGACACGGGTTAGTATTCCGGCTGGCCGATCGCCTCCACGGACGACCGCCACGCCACAACCACCAATCGCCGCCAGCGTTGCGCTGCGACCCACCAGGAGATGCCGCATGGCAGACCACACCACGCGTTCACGCCGCCGCTTCATGCGCGGCGCGGCCCGCGCCCTTGCCCTGACGGGCCTGATTGCCGGTCTTGCACCCGCCGCCCAGGCGCAGACTGCAGCGCAGCTTGACGGCCCGCTGCGCATCCTGGTGGGCTATGCGCCCGGCGGCGCCACCGACCGCGTGGCGCGCATTGTCGGCGACAAGCTGGCCGCGCGCCTGGGCGTGCCGGTGATCGTCGAGAACAAGTCAGGCGCGGGCGGGCGCCTCGCGGCCCAGCAGGCCAAGGCCACGCCTGCCCACCAGAACGTGCTGATGCTGGCCAACCCCGCCGTGATGGTGGTTGCGCCCCTGGTCTTCAAGGACAACGGCTACGACGTGGAACGCGATTTCGTTGCTGTCTCCCATGTCAACAGCTACGACTTTGCGCTGGCGGTGTCGCCGGCCATGCCGGCGCGCAATCTCGGCCAGTTGCTCGAATGGATGCGTGCCAACCCCAAGCAGGCCAACTTCGGCGTGCCGGCCACCGGCAGCCTGCCGCACTTCTTTGCCCTGATGACGGGCGAGAAGGCCGGCGTGACGACCCAGGTGGTCGGTTACCGCGGCTCGGCGCCCCTGCTCAACGATCTGCTGGGCAACCAGCTGCCGGTCGCGGTCGACACGCTGGACACGGTGCTGGCCCAGCATGAGGCGGGCAAGTTGCGCATCCTGGCGATTTCGGGCGCCCAGCGCTCGGTCTTCGCGCCGGACATTCCCACGTTCAAGGAAGCTGGCCTCGATCTGGCCGCCACGGGCTGGAACACTTTCTTTGCACCGGCCAGCATGCCCAAGGACAAGGTGGCGCGCCTGGCCAGCGCCATCCATGCGGTGATGCAGGACCCCGAGACCATCAGCCGCTTCAAGGACGCAATGATGGTGCCGGTGGCGAGCACCCAGGCCCAGACCGCCAGCATGCTCAAGGCCTATCAGGCGCAATGGGCGCCGGTGGTGCAGCAGTCGGGCTACCAGCCGTGATGGAGGCCCAAGAGACAGACATGACACGACCCAACATCATCTTCATCGTTGCCGACGACCTCGGCTATGCCGACCTGGGCTGCTACGGCGGCCGCGATGCGCAATTCGGCCCGGTGTCGCCGGTGCTCGACCAGCTCGCGGCGCAAGGCCTCAAGCTGACCCAGGGCTACTCGAACTCGCCCGTGTGTTCGCCCACGCGCTTTGCGATGATCACCGGCCGCTACCAGTACCGTCTGCGCGGCGCGGCCGAGGAGCCGATTCGCAGCGACAGCCGTGGCAGCGCCACGCTGGGCCTGCCGCCCGAGCACCCCACCTTGCCTTCGCTGCTGCGAGGCGGCGGCTACCGCACGGCGCTGATCGGCAAGTGGCACCTGGGCTATCCGCCGCATTTCGGTCCGCTGCGCTCGGGCTATGAAGAGTTCTTCGGCCCGCTGTCGGGCGGCATCGACTATTTCACGCATTGCGATTCGCGCGGCAGCCACGACCTGTGGAGCGGCGACGAAAGCGCGCAGACCGACGGCTATCTCACCGACCTGCTCTCGCAGCGCGCCGTCGAGTACGTGGCGCGCATGGCGCAGCAGCAGTCGCCTTTCTTCCTGAGCCTGCACTACACCGCGCCGCACTGGCCCTGGGAAACCCGCGACGACGCGGGGCGCGCGCCCACGGTGAAGGACAACCTGTTCGATCTGGCGGGCGGCAACATCCACACCTACCGCCGCATGATCCACCACATGGATGAAGGCATAGGCCGCGTGATGGCCGCGCTGGAACACCATGGCCTGGCCGAGAACACCCTGGTGATCTTCACCAGCGACAACGGCGGCGAACGCTTTTCCGACAGCTGGCCGCTGGTGGGCGGCAAGATGGACCTGACCGAAGGCGGCATACGCGTTCCGTGGATCGCCCACTGGCCGGCCGTGATCGCGCCGGGCAGCGAAAGCCGCCAGCTGTGCATGACCATGGACTGGTCGGCGACCATTCTTGACGCCGCGGGCGTGGCGGCTGCGCCCGGCTATGCGCTGGACGGCGTGTCGCTGATGCCCGTGCTGCGCGACGCCAGCCACAGCTTCGCGCGAGCGCTGCACTGGCGCATGAACCACCGCGGACAGCAGGCGATGCGCGACGGCGACTGGAAATACCTGCGTGTGGACGGCAACGAGTATCTGTTCAATATTCCCGCCGACGAGCGCGAGCGCGCCAACCAGGCCGGCCGCGAGCCCGAGCGGCTCGAGCGCATGCGCGCCGCCTGGCAGACCTGGAACGCGACGATGCCGGCAATTGCAGCCGACGCCACCATCAGCGTCGGCTATTCGACCAAGGACATGCCGCAGCGCTGACGATCTCAACACCATCGCGAAATGCGCCCAGATGGCCAACCCCAGCTGACGCCCCATGCGTCGCACAGCCCGCCCGCAGCCAGAAATCAAGCATGCAAGCCAAGAACTATCTGGCCACCCAGGCCCACGTCAGCGAATACCCTCAGCCCATCACCTTTGCCAAAGGCAGCATGCTGGTCGTCGGCGAGAGATATGCCGGGCCCGAGGGCTGGGACGACTGGTATTTCTGTGAGGTCAGCGGGCAGGAAGGCGGCTGGGTGCCGGTGCAGGTGCTGGAGTTTCTCGATGGCCAGACCGCGCGGGCGCGCGAAGACTACACCGCCAGGGAACTGGAGGTGCGCGCCGGCGACATGCTGCTGGGCGACCGCACGCTCAATGGCTGGGCCTGGTGCGAGAACCCGCTGACGTCGCTGTCCGGCTGGGTTCCGCTGTCCCATCTGCAGGATCTGTCGCAGACGGATCACTGAGGCGGCAGCCCGGGCAAGGCCGGGCGCTGCAGCGCAGGCGTGGCGCGCATCGCTGGGCGATGAAACGGGGCTGGAGAACAGGCCCTTGGTCCTTTGACGCGACCGGCCCGGCAAGCGCAGCCCCGGTTTCGCGCTTTGCCTCTAGCCCGGCTCCGGCACCAGCCCCACATAGCGCCCGCGCGGGCGTATCACCTGCGCCACCTCGAGCTGCTCCAGGCTGTGCGCCAGCAGGCCTATGCTGCGCGCCGTGGCAAACAGGCTGAAGGCCGCGTCATGCGGCAGGCGGTGGCGCGCCATCAGCGCGGCCAGGGCAACATCGATATTGGGCTGCAGGCCGGTGAGCTCGGTGGCCTTCTCGATGAAGCGTGCAATCACTTCGGGCGGCTCGGTCAGGGCCAGCAGCGCCGCGGCGCGCGGATCGCCATCCGGGTAGATGTGGTGGCCGAATCCTGCCAGCTGCAGTCCGGTGGACAGGTGGTGTTCGAGCACCTGGTCGGCGCCCTGCCGCTCCACCTCGCTGAACAGTGCCTGCACCCGGCCCGAGGCATCGCCATGCAAAGGCCCCGAAAGCGTGGTCAATCCGGCCATCAGGCAGGCCGGCAGCGAGGCACCGGTGGACGCCGTGATGCGCGCGGCAAATGCCGAACTGGTCAGTTCATGGTCGACCAGCAGCACCATGGCCGTGCGCAGCAGCTGTGCCACCTTGGCCGATTGTTTCCATCCCTTGGCAAAGCGCAGATGCAGCGGCTGTCCGCCGGAGGCCGCGCCAAACGCATCGGCCAGCTGGCCGACCAGGCTCTGGCCCTCGATGTGCAGCACGCGCGTGCGCCGGCCACGCGTCGAATGCCCGCTGGCCGCCAGTGCCCCCAGCGCAGTGAACGCCGCCACCCGTCCCGGCACGCCGGCCCGCAGATGCGCCGGCGGTGCGCTGCAGGAAAAGTCCACGGCCTGCTCGGCGCCCCACAGCAGCTGCGCCGCCTCTTCCAGCGATGCCGAACGCGCCAGCTCGATCACGTCCTGTCCCCGGAAATACGGCCGCCCGCGAAAGAACGCGGTCAAGGCCGTGGGAATGCTGGGCTCGGCGCCAAACAGCGTGTTGGCGGCCAGCGTCTCATGCTTGCGCCCGGCCTCCTTGCGCCTGGCCAGGGCGGCGACATCCTCGGCGCGGTACAGGCTGCGGCGCGTGTCGCCGGGATCGGGCATCACTTCAAGCTTGCCCCGGCTGACATAGGCATACACCGTCTGCGCCCGCACGCCCAGCAGCGCACAGGCCTCGTTCATTGAAATCCAGGAAGCCATGGAAAGCCGTAAAAATTTATATATGTTGATTATATAGATCAATATTGACGCCTGGATCAAGGGCTTACTACCATGCATGCATCCCAGCAAAACCTTGGCGACAACGCATGAAACCCTCCGTTCTCCAACTCAATCCCATCTTGATTCCGGCAATCAACGCGCAGCTCGCGGCGCTGTATACCGTGCACAGGTTCTACGAGCTGGCGGACCCAAAAGCCTGGCTGGCCGAACATGGTGCCTCCATTGCCGCAGTGATCACGGGCGGCCACACCGGTATTTCGCAGGCCATGCTCGAGCAGCTGCCCGGCCTCAAGGTGGTGGCCGTCAACGGCGTGGGAACCGATGCCGTCGATCTGGCCTACTGCCGCAGCCGCGGTCTGCCCGTCACCGCGACGCTGGGCGCGTTGACCGAAGACGTCGCCGACCTGGCCATAGGCCTGCTGATCGCCGCCTGCCGCAACCTGTGCGCCGGCGACCGCTTCGTGCGCGAAGGCCAGTGGGAGCTCAACCCCCAGCCCAGCGCGATTCCTCTGGCGCGGCGCTTCAGCGGAATGCGCGTGGGCATTGTCGGCATGGGCCGCGTGGGCCGTGCGGTGGCCCAGCGCGCCGCGGCGTTTGGCTGCCCCATCAGCTACACCGACCTGCGCGCCATGGACGACCTCGCGCACGCGTTTGTTCCCGACTTGATCGATCTGGCACGCGAAAGCGATGCCTTGGTGCTCAGCGCCGCGGCAGACAAGGCCGAAGGCATCGTCAACGCCGCCGTGCTCGACGCATTGGGCCCGCGCGGCTTTTTGGTCAACGTCGCGCGCGGCCGCCTGGTCAATGAAGCCGACCTCACGGCGGCGCTGGTCGCCGGGCGCATCGCGGGCGCGGGCCTGGATGTGTTTGTTGACGAGCCGCGCGTGCCGCTGGCGCTGCGCCAGTCGGACGCGGTGACGCTGCAGGCGCACCGCGCCAGCGCCACCTGGGAGACGCGCACGGCCATGGGCGAGATGGTGCTGGCCGGCATTGCCCAGGCGCTTGCGGGCCAGCGCCCGGAGATGAGCCTGACCACCTAGGCCGTCCAACGCCTTCGCCAAGAAAAAAACAGGAGACAAGACCCATGAACACCAACCGCCGCCTCGCCCTGACGCTCGCCCTGATGCTGGCCCTGGCACTGGGCGCCAGCGCCGCCGCGCCCCTGGCCCTGGCCCAGTCCTATCCTTCGCGCCCGGTGACCCTGGTCGTGCCCTTCCCGCCCGGAGGCGGCACCGACACCGGGGGGCGCGTGATTGCCGAGCAGCTGAGCCGGCGCTGGGGCCAGACGGTGATTGTCGAGAACAAGGGCGGGGCCGCAGGCCAGATCGGCGCCGACCAGGTGGCCAAGGCCAAGCCGGACGGCTACACGCTGCTGCTGGGCAATATCGGCACGCAGGCCATCAATCCCTCCCTGTACGCCAAGCTGCCCTATGACCCCGACAAGGCGTTTGCTCCGGTCTCGCTGGTGGCCGAGCTGCCGCTGGTGATGATGGTCAACCCGGCCGTGGCCGCGCAGACCCCGGCCGAGTTCATTGCGCTGGCCAGGGCGCAGGCCGGCAAGCTGGCGTACAGCAGCTCGGGCGCGGGCGGCGCACCGCACCTGGTGGCCGAGATGTTCAAGGACCAGACGCGCAGCTTCATCGTGCATGTGCCCTACCGCGGCGGCGGCCCGGCCATTGCCGATCTGCTGGCCGGCCATGTCGATCTGTCGTTCATGACGGCGCTCGAGGCCTCGGGCCATATCAAGGCCGGCAAGCTGCGCGCGCTGGCCGTGACCAGCGACAAGCGCCTGCCCGCGCTGCCCGATGTACCGACGCTGGCCGAAGGCGCGCTGCCGGGCTTCAATGCGATTTCGTGGATAGGCATGCTGGCTCCCGCGGGCACGCCGCCGGACATCGTCGAGAAGATTGCCGCCGACCTGCGCGCCGTGCTGGCCGACGAAGCTGTCAGGGCGCGCTTTGCCGCCCTGGGCGGCGTGCCGCGCGCCACCAGCCCGCAGGAATTCGCCAAACTGATTGCCGCCGACCGGGCGCGCTACGCCGAGATCATCCGCAGCCGCAGGATCACCAGCCAATGAGCGCCGCCCTGGAATTCGTCTTTCCCGCGCCCGCTCCCGCCGCCTTGGCGGTGGCAGGCAGCGCCGCGGCTTTTCCCGTGGCCCGGGTGTTCTGCATAGGCCGCAACTACCGCTGGACGCCGGGCGAGCCTGCGCCCACGCAGATGCCCGCCTGGTTCATGAAGCCGGCCAGCGCCGTGTGTGCCGCGCAAGGCAGCCTGCCCTATCCACCGCAAACCCGCGAGTTCTGCCATGAAATCGAGCTCGTCGTGGCCATTGGCCGCGGCGGCCGTGACATCGACGCGGCCCAGGCTCCATCGCATATCTGGGGCTATGCCGCGGGGCTGGACCTGACGCGCCGCGATCTGCAGCAGCAGGCCAAGCAAGCCGGCGGCCCCTGGGAGCCGGCCAAGGCCTTCGATTGCTCGGCGCCGTGCACCGCGCTGGTGGCGGCCGCAAGCTGCGGCCCGCTGCGCCAAGGCGCGGTCTGGCTCACGGTCAACGGCGTCGAGCGCCAGCGCGCCGATGTGTCCGAGCTGCTGTGGCCCGTGCCCCACCTGGTGGCCATGCTGTCGCGCTCGGTGACGCTGCTGGCCGGCGATCTGATCTTCACCGGCACGCCCGCGGGCGTGGGGCCGCTGGCGCCCGGCGATGTCGTTGCCGGCGGCGTCACGGGAATAGGCGAGTTTTCCATGACCGTGGGCAGCGCGCCGGCCCGGGACGCCAACAACACCAATCCCCTTCTTCAGGAGCTTTCCCTTTGAACACCACCCCCCCCGCAAAGATCGCGCTGGTCACCGGCGCCGGCAGCGGCATAGGCCGCGCCACGGCCCTTGCCTTGCTGGAAGACGGCTGGAGCGTTGTGCTTGCCGGCCGGCGCGCCGAGCCGCTGCAGGCGCTGGCGGCGCAGGCCGCCGAACTCGGCGCGGCGGCGCCCGGCCAGACCGCGCTGGCCGTACCCACCGATGTCACCAACCCCGACAGCGTGCAGGCGCTGTTTGCCGCCATAGAGCAGCGCTTCGGCCGGCTCGATGTGCTGTTCAACAATGCAGGCGTCAACGCGCCGGCCGTGCCGATTGACGAGCTGCCGCTGGACAAATGGTTCAGCGTGCTGGACACCAACGTCACCGGCATGTTCCTGTGCGCGCGCGCCGCCTTCGGCCTGATGCGCCGCCAGCTGCCCCAGGGCGGGCGCATCATCAACAACGGCTCGATCTCGGCGCATACGCCGCGGCCGTTCACCGCGCCCTATACGGTCAGCAAGCACGCCGTGGCCGGGCTGACCAAGGCGTTGGCGCTGGACGGGCGCGCCTTCAATATCGTCGCCAGCCAGATCGACATCGGCAATGCGCTGACCGAGCTGTCCGAGCGCATGACGCGCGGCGTGCTGCAGGCCAATGGCACGACCGTGCCCGAAGCCATGATGGACGCCCGCCACGTGGCCGATGCCGTGCGCCATGTGGCCGCGCTGCCGCTGGCGGCCAACATCCTGAACATGACCATCATGGCCAGCGCCATGCCCTATGTGGGGCGTGGCTGAAGGCCCCATGACCCGCGTGTAGCGCCCCGGCCCCGCAGGCCGGGAGCTTGAGGAAGATAGAGAAAACCACAAAAGGAGACAATCATGCAACGCACAGCCCTGTTCAAGCTTCTTGCCATTTCGGCAACCATGATGCTGGCGCCCACCCTGGCCTCGGCGCAGAACTACCCGACGCGACCCATCAAGATCATCGTTCCCGCGCCACCCGGCGGGGCGATAGACACGATTGCACGCGTGGTCGGCGACAAGCTTGGCGCCTCCATGGGCCAGGCGGTGGTGGTCGACAACCGCCCCGGCGCATCCAACAACCTCGGCACCGACGCCCTGGCCAAGGCCGCGCCCGATGGCTACACCATAGGCATCGTCGGCGGCAGCCACAACATCAACAAGTTCCTGTTCAAGCACCTGGGCTGGGACCCGGAGAAAAGCTTCGAGCCCATTGTCTACACCCACGAGGTGCCGCTGGTGTTTGCCATCTACCCGCAGATTCCGGCAAAGACCCTGCCCGAGTTCATTGCCTGGATGAAGGCCAATCCCGCCGAAGCCAAGGTGGCGACTTCGGGCCGCGGCAGCGCCCAGGAGATGGCGGCCGAGATGTTCCGCATTGCCAGCGGCGCGCCCATGCTGCTGGTGCCCTACAAGGGTTCGTCGGCCGCCCACCCCGACCTGCTGGCCGGGCGCACCGCGCTGTACATCGACACCATCAGCGCCATCCAGGCCCAGGCCAAGGCCGGCAATGTGCGCGCCATCGCGGTCTCCACGCGCAAGCGCAGCATGTCGCTGCCCGACGTGCCGACCGCCGACGAGCAAGGCCTCAAGGGCTACGACGCCAACACCAACGGCGGCTTCCTGGCGCCGGCCGGCACGCCCAAGGCCATTGTTGCCAAGCTCAATGCCGAGATCAACGCCGCGCTCAAGCTGCCCGACGTGCGCGCCAAGCTTGAAGCCGCAGGCATAGAAGTCCAGGGCGGAACGCCGCAGGAATACGCGGCGCTGATCAAGTCCGATCTCGTCAAGTGGGGCAAGGTCGTCAAGCAAGCGGGAATCCAGCCGGACTGACCGGCTTGCCCCGCCCTCAGGGCTGAGCGGCCGCCGCCGGCGCCTTGCGCGCGCGGCGCGCGGGCTTGGCCGCGGCTTCGCCGGGCTCGGCTGGCTCGGCTGGCAACGCGGCTGCAAGCGGCGCTGCCACCGCATCGCAGCGCGCGCACTGGCCATGCAGCTCGACCGTGGCCGCGCCCATGCGAAAGCCGTTGTCCTTGGACCAGCCGCTCAGGCGCCGCTCGATCGCGCTGTCGGAGAACTCGTCGACATGCCCGCACTGGTCGCAGATGGCAAACACCACCAGCCCATGCTGGTGGTCGTGCGGATGGGCGCAGGCCACAAACGAGTTCATGGTCTCGACGCGGTGCACCAGCCCATACTCGATCAGCTTGTCGAGCGCCCGGTACACCTGCTGCGGCGCGCGCAGGCCCTCGACCTGAAGCCGCGCCAGCAGGGTATAGGCGCTGGCCGGACTTTCCTCGCGCGCCAGCGCGCCCAGCACCAGGGCCTGGTGCCGGGTCAACTCGGGGTGGTGCGTGGGGATGGCTGGCGACATGGCTTGCGGACGTTATGCTGTAACAAGCCCCGAGTTTAGCGCGTTCCGCGCTTACAGCATCATCCCGCCCGAGACTTCGATGCGCTGGCCCGTGACCCAGCCATTGCCTGGCGACAGCAATGCGGCCACGGCGCCGCCGATGTCATCGGGCAGGCCCACGCGGCCCTGGGCCGTGACGCTGCTGATATGCGCGTTCACCTGCGCGTTGTCGCGCACGGTGCCGCCGCCAAAGTCGGTCTCTACCGCCCCCGGGGCAATGGTGTTGACGCTGATGCCGCGCGTGCCCAGTTCCTTGGCCAGGTAGCGCGTGAGCACCTCGACTCCGCCTTTCATCATCGCGTAAGCGGCATAGCCCGGGAAGCTGAAACGCGCCAGGCCCGACGAGGTGTTGACAATGCGCCCGCCGTCGGCAATCAGCGCCAGCAGCTTCTGCGTCAGAAAGAACGTGCCCTTGAGGTGGACGCTGGCCAGCTGATCGAATTGCGCCTCGGTGGTGTCGGCAAACGCTGCCGTGAGACCCACGCCTGCGTTGTTGACCAGATAGTCAAACCGATCGCGCTGCCAGGTGCGGGCCAGCACGGCCTTCACCTGTTCGGCAAAGGCGCCGAAGCTCTGGCTGTCGCCCAGGTCCAGGCGCAGCGCCACGGCGCGGCTGCCCAGTGCCTCGATCTGCGCGACCACTTCCTGCGCCGGCGCCGCATGGTCCTTGTAGGTGATGATCAGGTGCACGCCTTGGGCCGCCAGATGCAGGGCCGCACTGCGGCCCAGGCCGCGGCTGGCGCCGGTGATCAATGCGATGCGGGGAGTGGAATCGGTCATGAAAGTCTCGCTTGCGGTGGAAGAAGACCTGACTTTAGGCGTTCACTGCAATCGGATAAACCGCCAATTCAAGTCCAGACTGTCCACTGCAACAATACAATAAACCATGGATCTTCATGCCTTGCGCATCTTCGCGCGCGTCGCCGCGCTGGCCAGCTTTACCCAGGCCGCCGAGCAGCTGGGGCTGACCAAGAGCCGGGTCTCGGCGGCCGTGCAGCGCCTGGAAGTGCAGCTGGGCACGCGGCTGCTGCAGCGCAGCACGCGCCAGGTGCGCCTCACCACCGACGGCACGCAGTTCCTCGCGCGCTGCGAGGAGCTGCTGGCCGACGCCGAGCAGTTGCAGGGCATGTTCCAGGCCGCGGCCGGCGGCCTGCGCGGGCGCCTGCGCATAGACCTGCCCAACGCGCTGGCGCGCGACCTGATCATTGCGCGCCTGCCGGAGTTTCTCGCCGCCCATCCCCTGCTGGAAATCGGCATCAGCACCAGTGATCAGCGCGTCGACCTGGTGCACGAAGGCTTTGACTGCGTGCTGCGCATAGGCCCGCTGGCCGCGACCGAGCTGATCGCCCGCCCGCTGGGCGAGATGGCGATGTGCAATCTCGCGAGTCCCGCCTACCTTGCACGCCACGGCACGCCACGCAGCCTGGCCGATCTGTCCAGCCACCAGCTGGTTCACTACGCCGGCAAGCTGGGAATGCAGGGCGCGGGCTGGGAATACCAGGACGGCGCGCGCACCCGGCTGCTGCCCATGCGCAGCGCCATCGTGGTCAACGGCACCGACGCCTACCAGGCGGCCTGCGTTGCCGGCCTGGGCCTGATACAGGCACCGCAGCGCGGCGCCCAGCAGCTGCTCGACCGGGGCCTGCTGGTGGCAGTGCTGCCCGAGTTCCGTGCCCCGCCCATGCCCGTGTCGCTGCTCTACCCGCACCGCCGGCAGATGCCGGCGCGCGTCAACGCCTGCCTCGACTGGATCACCGCGGTGGTCACGCCGCATCTGGCCGGCGGCTGATACCGCGCTGGCGATTGCGCCATCAATGCGCAATAGGTCTATTAGCTGCACTAATGAACGATCCGGCAAATAATGCGGCACCCGGTGCGCGCGCCTGCGCGCTGCCGGCCTTCTTCATCTGCCCAGGAACCAGCCATGACACGACTCCAAGTCAACGGTCAAGCCAAAGACACCCATGCCCCCGACGATATGCCCTTGCTGTGGGTGCTGCGCGATGACCTGGGCATGACAGGCACCAAGTTCGGCTGCGGCATGGCGCTGTGCGGCGCCTGCACCGTGCATGTCGATGGCGAGCCGGTGCGCGCCTGCGTGACGCCGGTCTCGGCCGTTGCCGGGCGCGCGATCGCGACCATCGAAGGCATGGGCGGCGATCGCATAGGCGCTGTCGTGCAGCGCGCCTGGCTGGAGAACAATGTCGCCCAGTGCGGCTACTGCCAGGCCGGCCAGATCATGACCGCCGTGAACCTGCTCAAAGTCACGCCCCAGCCCAGCGACAGCGAGATCGAGGACGCGATGAGCGGCAACATCTGCCGCTGCGGCACCTATCCGCGCATTCGCGCCGCCATCCACCAGGCCGCGGCCCAGCTCGCCCAGGGAGGCAAGCAATGACCGTCGCCACGCCTCTTTCGCGCCGCTTGTTCCTGCAGGGCGGCCTGGCCGCGCTGACGCTGGCCGTGACGGCCGACGGCCTGGTGCGCAGCGCCAGCGCCGCCGAGACCGCAGACAGCGCACCGCCCAAGTACGGCGCCGACACCATGCCCGGCGGCACGGTCGACAGCCCCTTGGCCTTTGTCTCCATCGCCGGCGACGGCACGGTGACCATCGTCGCCCACCGTGCCGAAATGGGCACGGGCGTGCGCACCACGCTGCCCATGGTCGTCGCCGACGAGATGGAAGCCGCGTGGGAGCGCGTCACGGTGGTGCAGGCCGAGGCGAATGAAGCGCGCTACGGCAACCAGAACGTCGACGGCTCGCGCAGCGTGCGCCACTTCCTGCTGCCCATGCGCCGCGTGGGCGCGGCCGCACGCCAGATGCTGGAAGCCGCGGCCGCGGCGCGCTGGTCCGTTCCCGTGGGCGAAGTCCAGGCCCAGCTGCACGCAGTGCTGCACCGCGCGAGCGGCCGCCGCCTGGGCTATGGCGAACTCGCCGCCGATGCCGCGCGCCAGCCCGTGCCCCAGGCCGATGCGCTGCGCCTCAAGACCCGCGCCGACTTTCGCTATATCGGCAAGGAAGGCGTGCGCCTGGTCGATCTGCAGGCCATAGGCCAGGGCCAGGCCACCTATGGCATGGACATGCGCCTGCCCGGCATGGTCTACGCCGTGGTCGCGCGCCCGCCCGTGCTGGGCGGCAGGCTGCGCCGCGTGAATTCCGCCAAGGCGCTGGCCGTGCCGGGCGTCATCAAGGTGGTGGAGATTCCCGCGTTCAAGGGCGCTCCCGGTTTTCAGCCGCTGGGCGGCGTGGCCGTGGTCGCGCGCAATACCTGGTCGGCGATGCAGGGCCGGGCCGCGCTGGAGATCGAATGGGACGACGGCGCCAACGCCGGCTACGACTCCGCGGCCTACCGCAAGACGCTGGAAGCCGCGGCGCGCGCGCCCGGCAAGCCCATGCGCAACCAGGGCGACGCAGCCCAGGCCTGGGCCCAGGCGCCTGAAAGCGCGCGCTTTGCGGCCGACTACTATGTTCCGCATCTGGCGCATGCGTCCATGGAGCCGCCGGTGGCCACGGTGCGGCTGCAGGACGGCCGCGCCGAAGTCTGGACATCGGTGCAGAACCCCGCCGCGGCCCAGGACGCCGTGGCCGCGCGGCTCAAGATCAAGCCCGAGCAAGTGAAAGTCAATGTGCTGCTGCTGGGCGGAGGGTTCGGTCGCAAGTCCAAGCCCGACTTCGTCGACGAAGCCACCATCGTCGCCCAGGCACTGCCTGCGGGAACGCCCGTGAAACTGGTCTGGACGCGCGACGATGACCTGCAGCACGACTACCTGCACACCGTGTCCGTCGAACGCCTCGAAGCCGTGATCGACGACCAGGCCCAGGTCCGGTCCTGGCTGCACCGCAGCGCCGCGCCCACCATCGCCTCGCTGTTCGCCGAAGGCGCCAAGGGCCAGCAGCTGTTCGAATCCGCGATGTCGGCGATCAACATGCCTTACCGCGTGCCCCATGTGCGCGTGGAGACCGCGCCAGTCGCGGCCCATGCGCGCATAGGCTGGTTCCGTTCGGTGGCCAATATTCCGCATGCGTTTGCCGCGCAAAGCTTCATCGCCGAACTCGCCCACCGCGCGGGCCGGGACCACAAGCAATTCGCGCTCGACCTGATAGGGCCGGCGCGCAAGATCGACCCCGGCACGCTGGCCGACACCTGGAACTACAGCGAGTCGCCCACGCTCTACCCCTACGACACCGGCCGCCTGCGCAGCGTGATCGAGGCCGCGTGCCATGGCGCGGGCTGGGGCCGCGCCCTGCCCAAGGGCCATGGCCTGGGCCTGGCGTTCTGCTACAGCTTCATGAGCTATACGGCCGCGGTGATCGAAGTGGCCGTCGACGACAAGGGCCAGGTCAACGTGGTGGCCGTCGACATGGCGATCGACTGCGGCCCGCAGATCAACCCCGAGCGCATACGCGCCCAGCTCGAAGGCGGGGCCATCATGGGCCTGGGCCTGGCGCTGAGCAGCGAGATCACCTTCGCCAACGGCCGCGTGCAGCAGACCAACTTCCACGACTACGAAGTGCTGCGCCACAACGCTTCGCCGCGCGTGCTGCGCACCCATCTCGTCAACGACGACCATGACCTGCCGCCCGGCGGCGTGGGCGAGCCGCCGGTGCCGCCCGTCGCGCCCGCGCTGTGCAATGCGATCTTCGCCGCCACCGGCCAGCGCGTGCGCAGCCTGCCGGTTCGCACGCTGGAGATCAAGGCCGGCTGAGGCCCCGCATGCTGCGCCGCAACTTCAACGATCTGCTGTCGTTCGTCACCGTGGCGCGCGAAGGCAGCTTCACGCGCGCGGCGTCGGTGCTGGGCGTGACCCAGTCGGCGCTGAGCCAGGCGATCAGCGGGCTCGAGGCGCGGCTCGACATCCGGCTGCTGACGCGCACCACGCGCAGCGTCTCGCTCACGGCCGCGGGCGAACGCCTGCTCAAGACGCTGGGCCATCGCTTCGATGAGATAGAAACCGAACTCGATGCGCTCACGGCGCTGCGCGACAAGCCCGCGGGCATGGTACGCATCACCTGCGGCGAACAGGTGCTGCGCAGCATCCTGCTGCCCAAGCTGACGCCGCTGCTGCACGCCTACCCCGACATCCAGGTCGAGTTCGATGTCGACTACGGCCTGCGCAACATCGTTGCCGATCGCTTCGACGCGGGCGTGCGGCTGGGCAGCACCATAGACAAGGACATGATCGCGGTGGGGATCAGCCCGCCGTTTCGCATGGCCGTGGCCGGCTCGCCCGACTATTTCGAGAAACACCCGGTACCCAAAACGCCGCGCGATCTGGTGGGCCACAACTGCATCAACCAGCGCATGCAGACCGCGGGCGGGCTGTTCGCCTGGGACTTCGCGCGCCGCGGCAAGCCGCTGAACGTGCGCGTCCAAGGGCAGATGATCTTCAACACGTCGCTGAGCATCGTCGACGCCGCCGTCGCGGGCCTGGGCCTGGCGCATCTGCCCGAGCAGGAATTCACGCCGCACCTGGAGCAAGGGCGCCTGCAGCGCGTGCTCGAAGACTGGTGCCCCGCCCTGCCCGGCTTCTATCTCTACTACCCCAGCCGCCGCCAGCCTTCGCCCGCGTTCTCGCTGGTGGTCGAGGCCTTGCGCGTGCGGCAAGGCGACTGAGCCGCCATCAATAGCGGTGTACCAGCGTCAGCAGCAGATTGCGCGGCGTGCCGTACGACTTGGTCTGGTAGAAGTTCAGCTGCGTCAGGTAGTTCTTGTCCACGGCGTTGTTCAGGTTGAACTGCAGCGAGGTCTGCGGCGTGAACTCGTAGCGCGCCATCAGGTTCACCAGCGCATAGCTGGCCTGTTCGCTGCGCCGCTGCAGCACGCTGCCCGTGCTGTCCGCGCCCCAGGCGAGGCCCCAGATATCGCCCTGGTAGCGCAGGCCGCCGCCGACCACCAGCTTGCCGCGCGTGGCCGCGACGCGGTAGGTGGTGAACACATCAAAGATGCTGCGCGGCAGCGTGGTGTTCAGCGCCTTGCCCGCCTGGTCCTTGATGCTGTAGTGGGTGTAGCCCAGCTTGGCGTTCCAGCCCGGCAGGATTTCGCCCGAGACCTCGAACTCGAAGCCCTTGCTGTTTGCGCCCTTGGCGCCGTAATAGGCCTGTCCCAGGCCGTCGGGCGTCATGGCCTCGGTGTCTGCCTGGGCCAGATTGTCCTGGACGATGTTGAACACCGAGAACGCCGCATTGAGGCGGTTGTCGGCCGAAGCGGCCTTGACGCCGACTTCGCGGCTCTTGCCGATGATGGGATCGAGGTAGCGGCCGTCGCGGTCGAGCGCGTCCTGGGGCTTGAAGATGTCGGTATAGCTGGCATAGGCCGACAGACCGTTGCCGAAGTCATACACCGCGCCCGCATACGGCGTGAAGTGGGTGAACTTGTCGAGCTCCTTGCGCTCCCAGCTGCTGTAGCGCGCACCGACAATCAGCTTGAGCGGATCGGTCAGCGACAGGCGCACGGCGCCGTACAGGCCGTTCTCGCGCGTCGCCATGTCGGACTCCACATAGGTTTGCCCCCAGGCCGGCATGGGCAGGGACCCGTTCCAGTCCAGCAGGCTGCCCGTATACCGCTGCATGTCCAGCGCGCGCGCGCCTATGATCAGCTGCTTTTGCCGCGACGCGCTGCCACCGAACACCGCTTCGTGCTCTCGGCCGAACAGCGTGAACTGGCCTTCGGCCTTGGCGTCCATCGCGTCCTGCGCGCGCTGGCCGCGGTACCAGTAGCTGTAGGGCTGGCCATCGACCTGGTAGCTGCCGGGCGCCACATTGCCCAGCGCCATTGCCAGCTGGGCGTCATAGCTTTGCTTGCTGGACGCAAAACCGATATGCGTCTTCCAGCCGTTTTCCAGCGCATGGTCGAGCGCGACAAACGCGGTCCTGGTGGTGGTGCTCCAATGGTTCCAGCCCGGCGCCAGATTGGTCGAACGGTCCCAGTTGATGACTTCACCGTTGGTGAACCAGATGGGCACGCCGCCCCACGACGAGCCCTTGGGCCGGTTGGCCTGGTAGTCGGCGCCCACGCGCAGCAAGGTGGCGGGCGTGAGATCGGCTTCCACGGTGGCGAAAAACAGCTGCTTGTTCTTCTCCTGGCGGTCCTGGAAGGTATGGGCGCGCTGGCCCGAGGCGACAAAGCGCCCGCGCACGCTGCCTTCGGCATTGAGCGGCGTGGCGACATCGACATCGCTGCGGTAGTTGTCCCAGGAGCCGGCCGAGACCGAGACTTCGCCCGCCAGTTGCTTGCTGGTTGCACGCTTGCGCACCAGGTTGACCGAGCCGCCGGGATTGCCCGAGCCGGTCAGCAGACCGGTCGCGCCGCGGATGATTTCAATGCGGTCATAGAGGGCGGCGTCGAGTTCGCTCTCGCCCGCGGCATAGGGCGAACTGAAACTCGTCGCCACGCCGTCGTAGAGGTAATTGTCGACATTGAAGCCGCGGTAGGAGAACGACGAGCGCTCGCTGTCGTAGCTGGACTCCGCCACGCCCGTGGTGGTGCGCAGCACCTCGGACAGGCTGTGCACGGCCTGGTCTTCCATGCGCTGGCGCGTGACGACTTCCAGCGACTGCGGCGTCTCGCGCGGCGCCAGCTCCAGGCCCGTGGCCGCGGCAGTGGCGCGCGCGGTGTAGCGTCCCGTGCCTTCGGTGGTCGCGCGCTCGCCTTCGCCCACGGCCTTCACGGTGACCGTGGCCAGCGCCTGGCCGGCTGCCCCGGCACCGGCCGCCGCAGCAACGGCTGCCGCAGCATCGGCTGCCGCAGCATCGGCTGCCGCAGCATCGGCTGCCGCAGCATCGGCCGCCGGCGTGCGTGCCTGCGCCTTGCGCACCGTCAGAATGCCGCTGCCCGTGCGGTGCAGATCGAGCCCCGTGCCGGCCAGCGCCTGGCGCAGCGCGGCCTCGGGCGTGAGCTGGCCGCGCACTGCGGGCGCGGGCAGGCCGCGCACCAGATCGGCGTCCAGCGACAGCGGCGTTGCGCCCTCGTCGGCAATGCGCAGCAAGCTGGCGCTCAGCGCCTGCGCGGGCACGTCATAGGATTGGGGCACGCCGCTTGCGGCCTGGACGCTGGCACAGGCGAGCAGGCAGGCGCCGGTCAGGAAGTGAAGCCGAAAAAATGACTTGGATGGCATGGTTGGGCGGTGAAAGAGAGGATGCAGAACCAGAAAAAAACTGGGCTTTCCTCTGTATGAGGGACGGGCGCGCAAAAGCGGCCATCCTTTTTTCATCTTTCTTTCACAAGGCCTGGCGATCGCCCTCAGGCCGTGCGCTCCACGCGCACCAGCCAGCCTCCCGAGTGGCGATGGATGTCGATGGGCAGGGTCTCGGCCAGCGCCTGCAGTGCCGCGTCGCTGTCATCGAGCGCAAAGATGCCCGTGACGCGCAGGCGCGCGGCCGCGGGCGACACGCGGATGTAGCCCAGGCGGTAGGGCTTGAGCGCGGCCAGCACTTCATCGAGGCGCTGGTCTTCGGCATGCAGCATGCCGTGGGTCCAGGCGCTGGCGGCCGCGGCCAGTCCCGGCTGCGCCAGGCGCGCGATCTGCGTGCCATCGATCCACGCGCCCTGGCCCTGGGCCAGCACCGCGCGCTGCTGCGGCTGGGCCAGCAGCGTGCGCACTTCCAGGCCGTCGCGCAGCGCCACGGCCTGGGTGCGCGCCTCCTGCTGGCGCACCATGAATTGCGCGCCCAGCGCGCGGATATCGGCGTGTTCGGTGCGCACGACAAACGGCGCGGCGCCGGCGAAGACTTCGGCGCGCAGCTGGCCCTGGCGCAGCTGCACCAGCCGCAGGCCGTCGTCAAAGCGCACATCGACCGACGACAGCGCGTCCAGCTGCAGACGACTGCCGTCGGCCAGGGTGAAGGTCTTGCGCTCGCCCGTGGCGGTGTGCAGATCGGCGCGCCAGTCGGCCAGCAGGCCGCTGCTGCGCGCCACCCAGCCGCTGCCCAGGCCCAGGCCGGCAATGCCCAGCGCCGCGCGCAGCATGCGGCGCCGGCGCGCGCTCAGCACCGCCGCCTGCTCGATGGCATGGGCGACGGCATCGGTTCTGGCGCCGCTGGCCTGGCCCTTGTCCGCCCTGGCCTGACCGAAAGTCGCGTCCAGCGCACCGCCCAGGCTGTGCCATGCCTGCTGGTGGCGTGGATCCGCCGACAGCCAGGCCTCGAAAGCCGCTTGCTGCGCCTGGCCCGCGGCGCCCGAACGCAACTCGACCATCCAGTCTATGGCCTGCTCGGTCAGCGCATCGAGCGCATCGACGGCGTTGGCGCGCGCCATCAGGATTGCAGCGCCCGCATGCAGCAGCGCAGTCCGTCGGCCATGTAGCGCCGCACCATGCGCTCGGACATGCCTATGCGCAGGGCAATCTCGGCATAGGTCAGCCCGTCGAGCTGGCTCAGCAGGAATGCGCTGCGCGCCTTGGCGGGCAGGCTCTCCAGCGCCCGGGCTATGGCTTCAAGCGACTCGCGCAGCAGCGCGCGCTCTTCGGGCGACGGGGCCAGGTCTTGGGGCAGCGCCGCCAGCGCATCCACCCAGGCGCGCTCCAGATCGCGCCGGCGCCAGGTCTCGGTCAGGATGTTCTTGGCAATGGTCGTGAGGTAGGCGCGCGGCTCGTGCATGGCATGCAGGTGCTGGTAGCCCATCACGCGCAAGAAGGTTTCCGAGCTCACGTCCTCGGCCTCGGCCGCGTCGCGCAGGCGTTTGCGCAGGCGCTCGAGCAGCCAGGGCTGGTGGGCGGTGAACAAGACGGCGGCGGCAGCGGCATCCGCTGCCGGCATGGGAGAGCTGGACACAAAAGCTATTGAATGAGAATGTTTCTCAATTATACAATTCCATCCAATTACCAGGTCATGCTGTGGCGCCCATGCATCACCCCGCATTGATTCGATTCAGGCGTTGAAATGCGCGCGCATGAAATCGCTGAGCTGCTGCGCCGCGGGCGAGAGCCGCCGCGCCGGCTGCAGCAGCCCCAGCGGCTCCATGGGTGCGGTGCCCGCGACATCCAGCTCGACAATCTGCCCGCTGCGAATCAAAGGCCTCAGCATGGTCAGCGGCAGCACTGTCAGCAGGTCATGGTTGAGCAGCAGCCACCACAGCATGGTCGAAGTGCGCGTGACCAGCGGGTGCAGCCGCAGCGGCTGGCGGCAGCGCGCCGAAATGCTGTCAAGCCGCTCGCGCGCCGCCGATCCCGTGGGCAGGGCCATCCACACCGCGCTTTCGAGCTGATCGCGATCGGCCGCGCCGCGCGCCGCCAGCGGGTGCTGGGCGCGGCAGACAATGGCAAAGCGGTCGGCCAGCAAGGGGTGAAACTCCCAGCCTTCGGGGTTGACCGGCGGGCGCCGGCAGGCCACCAGATCGACTTCGCCGCGCGCAATGGCCTGCAGCTGCTCGTCGTTCTCGGCTTCGCGCAGCTGTATCTCTATGCGCGGCCAACGCGCGTGAAATGCCGACACGGTCTCGATCAGCAAGCCGTTGGTGGCCGAGATCGAGGCCGCAAGCCGCACCTGGCCTTCGCCCTGGCGCTGGCGCGCTTCGACGGCCTGGGCGGCATCGCGCATGCCCATCAGCATCTGGCGGGCCAGCGGCAGCAGGTCATGGCAGGCGGCGGTGGGGTGCACGCCCTTGGCGTGGCGGTGGAACAGCGGCGTCTCCAGCAGCGCCTCGAGATAGGCCAGCGTCTGCGTGACCGAAGACTGCGTGACGCCTATCGCATCGGCCGTGCGCTGCACGCTGCCCAGCTCGGCGAGCTTGAGCAGGATCTGGATATGGCGGAACTTGCCGCGCGCCAGCAGGCGGTTGAGCAGCGTGGTCGCGGTCAAGGGCATGGCATTAGTCCGTCTAATGGGCTGGGCGCAAAAGTAATTGGGCACGGCCGGGCGCCGCGCCGATGATGCAGGCAACACAGAAATGTACGACCAAGTACAGCCGACAGGAGACAAACCCATGAATCGCTCGAACCGCCTGGACCGACGCAGCGCCTGCCTGGCGCTTGCCGGCCTGGCCTTTGCCGCGCCCGGCCTGGCCCAAGCCGACCACTGGCCGGCGCGCCCCATCCGCGTGATCGTGCCCACGCCCCCGGGCGGCGCCTATGACGCCACCATGCGCCCGCTGGCCCAGGAGCTGGCGCAGATCCTCAAGCAGCCGGTGGTGGTGGAGAACCGCCCCGGCGCGGGCAACATCCTCGGCACCCAGGTGGGCGCAGCGGCCGCGCCCGACGGCTATACGCTGACCATGACAGGAATGGTCAACACCATTGCGGCCGGCGTCTACGACAACCTGCCTTTTGACATCGTCAAGGACTTCAGCCATATAGGCTCCATTGGCGCGGCCGCGCAATGGCTGGTGGTGCGCAGCGACGCCGGCTTTGGCTCCATGCGCGAGCTGATTGCCAAGGCCAAGGCCGAGCCCGGCAAGATCAACTACGCAAGTTCGGGTGCCGGCAGCACCGGCCATCTGCTGGTCGAGCTGCTGCAGCGCAGCGCCGGCATCGAGCTCATGCATGTGCCCTACAAGGGTGGCGCGCCCGCGCTGCAGGACGTGCTGGGCGGCGTGGTCTCGGTGATTGTCGTGCCGCCCAACACCGCCATTGCGCACATCAAGGCCGGCAAGCTCAAGCTGCTGGCGGTGTCGACGGCCCAGCGCAACCCGGCCTATCCCGAGGTGCCGACGTTCGAGGAGCTGGGCTTCGCGCAGATGACCGTGAGCTCCTGGGTAGGCCTGTCCGCGCCCAAGGGCACGCCGGCGGCCATCGTGCAAAGGATCAACGCGGCCATGGAGACCAGCCTGGCCAGGCCCGCGCTGCGCGCGCGTCTCGAAGGCGACGGCATGACGCCAATGCTGATGAGCCCGGCGCAGTTCGGCGATCTGGTGCGCAGCGACGCCCAGCGCTGGATACAGCTCACCAAGAGCCTGAACATCAAGGCCCACTGACTTCACCCCTACCACCGTCACTACCACTGTAACTACCACTGCCCGCCATGCCTTTTGTTGTTTCCCACGGCCGCAAGATCTACTACGAACGCCAGGGCCAGGGCCCGGCCCTGCTGTTTTGCCATGGCGCGGGCTCGAACGCCGCGACCTGGTGGCAGCAGCTGCCGGTATTCGCGTGCGAATTCAGCTGCCTCACCATGGACCTGCGCTGTTTTGGCCGATCCGTGGCACCACTGGAGGAGTTCGAATTTCCCTTGTTTGTCGCCGATGCGCTGGCCGTGCTTGATGCCGAAGGCGTGGAGCGCGCGGCCCTGATTGGCCAGTCGCTGGGCGGCATGGTGGGGGTGCGCCTGGCGCTGCAGCATGCCGAGCGCCTCTGGGCCTTTGTCGCCAGCGACACCTCGCTGACCGTCGACCATCCCGCGTTGCTTGAAGCCATGGCGCGGCGCGTGACCACGGCCCAGGCGCTGACCGTGGAGCAGCGCTCGCTGGGCCGCTGGTTCATTGAACAGCACCCCGCGCGCGCCGCGCTTTACGCGCAGATCAACCATTTCAATCCCAGCGCCCATGCGTTTGACAGCGAAGCCTGGGGCGCGGCCATGGCCAGCCTGATGGCGCCGCGCAATCTGCTGCCGATCGAAGCGCTGGCCGGCATTGCCTGCCCCACGCTGTTGGTGGTCGGCAGCCAGGACCCGCTGGTGCCGGTCGACGTGATGCAGGCCTTTGCGCAGCAGGTGCCAGGCAGCGAGCTGCAGGTGGTAGAGCATGCCGGGCACTCGGCCTATTTCGAAAAGCCCGAGGAATTCAACGAGAATGTCTTGGCCTTTTTGAAACGCCATTGCCCGGCCTGATTGCCGTGGCGCGGCCGCCTGCCCATGGACCACGCCTTCTCGCCCGACCCTGTGCCTCAAACCCGGCTGCCCTTGTTCAGTCCCCTGCCCCACGCGGGCGCGGCCAGCGTGCAGCAGCTGGAACAACGCAGCTTCAACGCCTGGCCGGCGCCGCGCAACGCGGTGCTTGGCGACTGGCTGCTGCGCAGCGCCGGCGGCTATACCAAGCGCGCCAACTCGGCCAATGCGCTGCAGCCCGGCGCCACGCTGACGCCGCAATTGCTGGCACACATCGAAGCCCACTATGCGCGCCAGCAGCTGCCCAGCATTTTTCGCCTGAGCCCGCTGGCCGATGGCGGCGTCGATGCACTGCTGCAGGCGCGCGGCTATCGCCTTGTCGACCCCTCGCTGTTGATGCAGCGGGCAACGCAGGCCGATGACCGGCAGCCCGGCGCGAATGGCATGCAGTTCGATGCGCAATTGCCCGCGCCCTGGCTGGAAGGCCATTGCGGCGCCAGCGCGCACCCGCCCGAACAGCAGCTGCCGCACCGGCGGATCCTGGAGTCCATAGGCATGCGCTGCGCCTATGCATCGCTGCGGCGCGAAGGCCAGGCACTGGCCTGGGGCCTGGCGGTGCTCGAGCGTGAAGCGGCGGGCCTGTATGAAGTGCTGGTCCATCCCGCACACCGCGGCCAGGGACTGGGACGGCAGCTGGTCCAGGGCCTGCTGCAATGGGCAGCCCGGCAGGGCGCGACGCATACCGACTTGCAGGTGGCCGCGGCCAATGCACGCGCACGGCAGCTTTATGAAAGCCTGGGCTTTGCGACCGTCTACGGCTACCACTACCGCGTCAAGCCCTGAAGCCTGGGTCAGCCGCGGCGCGCGGCCTCGATGGCGGCAATGTCGATCTTGCGCATGGTCATCATGGCCGCAAACGCGCGCCGGGCAACGGCGGGATCGGGGTCGGCAATGGCGTCGCTCAGCACGCGCGGCGTGATCTGCCAGGACACGCCCCAGCGGTCCTTGCACCAGCCGCATTCGCTTTCCTGGCCGCCGTTGCCGACAATCGCATTCCACAGCCTGTCGGTTTCCGCCTGATCGTCGGTGGCGATCTGAAAGGAAAAAGCTTCGCTGTGCTTGAATGCCGGGCCGCCGTTGAGGCCCATGCAGGCAATGCCGGCAACGGTGAAGTCCACCGTCAGTACATCGCCTTTCCTGCCCGACGGATAGTCGCTGGGCGCGCGGTAGACACGCTGTACCGCGCTGTCGGGAAAGGTCCGGGCATAGAAATTCGCGGCTTCTTCGGCGGTGCCGTCGTACCACAGACAGATGGTGTTCTTGGGGATCATGGCTTGGGCTCCTGAAACGATGGTTTGAGGGAAGGCCGTTCATGGTGCGACGCAGCCGCCCAGGCAGGCTCACCACGAACGGGTCACCGAACTTCCAGCCCCACCACGCAACAGAGCCGTTCTCCCTGAGCCTGTCGAAGGGCCGGATGCAACAGATGGCTCGCAGCGATAGGAAGCGATGCCTGCTTTCCTGGTGCATTGTCCAGCCCCGCAGCGCTCCTTGTCACCCCTGCCCCGCACCCGCATCAGGGAGATCCCAAAACGACCAGAATTCCACCGCAAGATACGGAGTGCTTGCACCCGCATTGCGCGCTATCGTGCAGCCAGTACCCGCTCTTGAAGGAATCCTTATGACCTGCACCCTCCCCGACACGCCCTGCTATGCAAGCGAAGCGCAGCGCTGGCAGGCGGTGCAGCAGCGCGACGCCCGGGCCGACGCGCATTTTGTCTATGCGGTGCGCACCACGGGCGTGTACTGCCGGCCCAGCGCCGCCGCCCGGCTGCCGCGGCGCGAGAACGTGCGTTTCTTCGACAGCGCGCAGCAGGCCGAGGCCGCGGGCTTTCGCGCCAGCCGCCGCGCCCAGGGCGACCAGACCCTGGCCGCCGCGGCGCGCGCCGAAGTGGTGGCCGCGGCCTGCGCGGCAATGGACGCCGCCGACACCGCGCCCACGCTGGAGCAGCTTGCCGCCCAGGCCGGGCTCAGCGCATTTCATTTCCACCGCCTGTTCAAGGCCGAGACCGGGCTCACGCCCAAGGCCTATGCGCTGGCGGCGCGCGCGCGCCGGCTTCGCGCCCAGCTGGCCGCGCCCCGGGCCTCGGTCACCAACGCCATCTATGAGGCCGGCTTTCAGTCCAGCAGCCGTTTTTATGAAACCGCCGGCCAGCGGCTGGGCATGGCGGCGCGCTCCTTTCGCGATGGCGGCGCGGGCACCGAAATTCACTTTGCGCTGGGCCAATGCTCGTTGGGCGCCATCCTGGTGGCGCAAAGCACGCGCGGCATCTGCTCCATCTTGCTGGGCGACGACCCCGAGCCGCTGCTGCGCGACCTCCAGGACCGTTTTCCCAAAGCCCAGCTGATAGGCGCCGACGCCGCGTTCGAGCAGCAGGTGGCCCAGGTCGTGGGTCTGATCGAGGCGCCATCGCTGGGCCTGCAGTTGCCGCTTGACGTGCGCGGCACGGCTTTCCAGGAGCGCGTCTGGCAGGCGCTGCGCGAGATTCCGCCGGGCAGCACCGTGAGCTATGCCGAACTCGCGGCGCGCATAGGCGCGCCCAAGGCGGTGCGCGCCGTCGGCAGCGCCTGCGGCGCGAATCCGCTGGCGGTGGCGATTCCCTGCCACCGCGTGCTGCGCAGCGATGGCGCGCTTTCCGGCTACCGCTGGGGCCTGGAGCGCAAGCGCGCGCTGCTGCTGCGCGAGGCGCAGGGCGACCGCGCTGCGCTCGATCACAACAGCTGAGGCAGTTGCGGATGCGCCCGCGTGCGGGCATTGGGACGCAGCACGGGGCGCTGCTTTACAGTTCAAGAATGCACCTTGCTCTTGCCCGCCGGCCGCAAGCATTCGGTGTGTCCGCGCGCGGACCATTGACTGCAGGGCCGGGGCCGCGCGCTTCGGACAGCACATCTTCACTCAACTGGTTGGGAGGCAAAGGTGTCCACACAGCAGATAAACGACGACGCCCCCAGGCAGGAGCCAGGGCAAGACGAGATCTCTTTCGCCCGGGAATGCAAGCGGGAAGCCGTCAACAGGACCTACAAGAAGTACCGCATTTTCGTGCACACTTCGGACGATGCCGTCGAAGGCCTGTACCGCGCGGTATATACCGTTTTGGATCAGCAAGGCCAGCAGCTGGTGCTGGGCTCCGTCCAGGATGCGCAACAGAAAATGGCCTGTACCCAGGCATGGAATACCGCAAAGAAGTTTGTCGATGCGCGCAAAAAACGAAATTCTCCTTTGCGGCCGGCGCAGGGCTGAAGTCGTGCGCTGGTCTCGGCGGCTCTAAGGCCCTGCGTGCGCGCCGGCCACCGCCTGCTCCCTATAATCGCCGCACCCGTACAGGAGTCCCATGCCGCCACTGCGGTCGGGGTGAAACGGGAAGACCGGTGACGCCGAGAATTTTCTTGGTCATTCCGGCGCAGCCCCCGCTGCTGTAAGCCTGACAGACACACCCTGATGCCACTGGGCGCCATCTGGCGATTTCCCGGGAAGGCGGTGTGCGCTGGACGACGGCAAGCCAGAATACCGACCTGTACGCGAGCTTTGAATGCCACGGGGTGTGGGCCGTTTGCTGACCGTCCCTTGGCCGCGCCGCAGCCGTGGGCGTTTCGCATGCTGTCGTTCCCCCTGGCTCCCTTTATCGTGTTTGGCTCGGGGAGAGCATGGACGACCAGTTTCAACAGGCGCATGCCCGGCGCATGCAGCGCAAGAAAGCCCAGGTGGATGCCGCCGTCGAGCGCTCGCGCGCGCTGCACGGCGTGGTGGTCTTGATGACCGGCCACGGCAAGGGCAAGACCAGCTCGGCGTTCGGCACGCTGTACCGCGCCCTGGGCCATGGCCAGCGCGCGGGCGTGGTGCAGTTCATCACCGGGACCCGGGCCAACGGCGAAGTCACCTTCTTGCTGCAGCAAGGCCTGCTGGGCCCGGGCGCGTTTGCGCGCGTCGCCTACCATGCGATGGCCACGGGCTGCAGCTGGAACAGCCAGGACTGGGCGGCGGACAAGGCCGCGGCCGACATCGCCTGGCAGGCCGCGCAGCGCATGCTGGCCGACCCCGGCCTCCATCTGGTGCTGCTGGACGAGTTGACGTTCATGCTTGAGTACGGCTATCTCGATGCCGGCGACGTGGCTGCGGCGATACGCGCGCGCCCGTGCGCGCAAAACGTGGTGATCACCGGGCGCAGCGCGCCGCCCGTGCTGCTGGCCCTGGCCGACACCGTCAGCGAGATTGCCGACACCCGGCATGCGTTTCGCGCCGGCGTCAAGGCCCAGGCCGGCCTGGACTTCTGATGCAGCCTTGCGCGCGTGCCTGGGCCCTGGCCCTGGGCTCCACCCTGCCCCTGCTGGCCATGGCCGCGCCCTTGCCGCGGCTGATGTCCACCAATATCTGCGCCGATGTGCTGGCGCTGAGCCTGGCCGACCCGGCGCAAATCGTTTCGCTGTCGCGCCACAGCCAGGACGCGCAGCGCTTTTCCATGGCCGCCAGGGCGCGCCAGTTTGCCGCCAACGAGGCCACGGCCGAGGACGTGCTGTATCTGCAGCCCGATCTGGTGCTGGCCTCGCGCCGCTGGAATGCGCGCCACCAGCAGGCGCTGCTCAAGCGCCATGGCGTGCGCATCGTCACCGTGCCCTTTCCCACCGACTGGGAAGGCATAGACCGCAGCACCTTGCAGATGGGCCAGGCCATGGGCCGCGAGACCGCGGCGCGGCAGCTGCTGGCCGACACCCGGGCGCGGCGCGCGCGGCTCAAGGCCAGGCCGCGGCCTTTCAATGCGCTGTATCTGCGCCCCAATGGCGGCAGCGCCGGCGCCAGCACCCATGTCGGTGCGGTGCTGGCGGCCGCGGGCCTGCGCAACCATGCGACGGCGCTGGGACTCGAGGGCTGGGGGCGCGTGGACCTGGAACGCATTCTGCACAACCCACCCGATGTGTTCATCACGCCCTCCATGGTCAATGACCTCGCCTATGCGCGCTCGGGCCTGTCACGCCATCCGCAGATGAAGGCCTTGCTCGAACGCATTCCCGTGGTGGCGCTGCAGCAAAACGACTGGGGCTGCAGCAACTGGCAGCTGATTGAAGCCGCCGAAGCGGTGGCAGCGCAGGTCGACGCCCTGCAGCTTTCGGAGCAGCGTCCATGAAGGCCCCGCGCCTGTGGCTGCTCAATGCGGGCCTGCTGGCCGCGCTGCTGGTGCTGTGCGCGCTGTCGCTGGGCATAGGCTCGGTGCCGCTGGGCGTGGCCGACTGGTGGCAGGCCGTGACCTCGGGCCCGGCCGATGCGCTGGCGCTGCGCCAGCGCGCCATCATGGAAGAGATACGCCTGCCGCGCGTGCTGCTGGGCGTGCTCGTGGGCATGTCGCTGGGCGTGTGCGGCGCGGCGCTGCAAGGCCTGCTGCGCAATCCGCTGGCCGAGCCCGGCATCCTGGGCGTGAGTTCCAGCGCCGGCCTGGGCGCCGTGGTCTGCATTTACTTCGGCCTGTGGCATTGGAACCCCTGGCTGCTGCCCACGGTGGCCATGGCCAGCGCCGCGCTGGCGACCTTTGTTCTCTACCGCATTGCGCGCCGCGGCGCAAGCAATCTGACGCTGATCCTGGCGGGCGTGGCGATGTCGGCGCTGACCGGCGCGCTGACTTCGCTGGCCATCAATCTCGCGCCCACGCCCACCGACATGCAGGACATCGTGCTGTGGCTCATGGGCTCGCTGGCCGACCGCAGCTTCGACGAAGTGCGCCTGAGCGCGCCCTTCATTGCGCTGGGCCTGCTGATCCTGGCCATCAGCGGCCGCCAGCTCGATGCGCTGACGCTGGGAGAGGACGAAGCCGCCAGCATGGGCGTGAGCCTGCCGCGGCTGCGCGCGCAGATCATTGCGGGCACGGCGCTGTGCGTGGGCGCCAGCGTCGCGGTCACCGGCACGATTGGCTTCATCGGCCTGGTCGTGCCGCATCTGTTTCGCCGCGCCGTGGGCTACCGGCCTTCGGCGCTGATACTGCCCAGCGCGCTGGGCGGCGCGGTGCTGCTGCTGGCCGCCGACATTGCCTTGCGCCTGCTCAGCGGCCGCGTGGAGCTGATGCTGGGCGTGGTCACGGCGCTGATAGGCGCGCCGTTCTTCTTCTACCTCGTGCTGCGCGAGCGCTGGAGGAGCCGCTGATGCTGGCGATTGAAGCGCTGCAGGTGCATTGGGCAGGCAAGGCCTGCGTCCGGCAACTGTCGTTCGAGGTTCAGGCCGGCGAGCTGTTTGCCTTGATAGGCCCGAACGGCGCGGGCAAGAGCACGGCGCTCAAGGCCCTGGCCCAGCTGCTGCCCCACCAGGGCCGGGTGCGGCTGCAGGGCGACGACCTGGCCGCGCTGGCGCCGCTGCAGCGCGCCCGCCGCCTGGCCTATCTGTCCCAGGGGGACGCCGTTGCCTGGCCGCTGGCGGTGCGCGACTTCGTCGCGCTCGGCCGCATTCCCCACCAGCGCCGCTGGGGTCCGCGCGTGCTTGGCGCCGCCGACCACGCGGCCATCGACTCCGCGCTGGCGGCCATGCACCTCACCGCAATGCAGCAGCGTTCGCTCGATCAGCTCTCGGGCGGCGAGCGCGCGCGCGCGCGCCTGGCACGCGCCCTGGCCGTCGAGGCGCCGCTGCTGCTGGCCGACGAGCCGGTGTCGGCGCTCGATCCCTTTCATCAACTGAGCGTGATGGAGCTGCTGCGCGCGCAGTGCAATGCGGGCCGCGCCGTGGTCGTGGTGCTGCACGACCTGACGCTGGCCAGCCGCTTTTGCGACCGCGTGCTGCTGCTCGATCGCGGCCAGGCGGTGGCCTGCGGCGCGCCGCGCAGCGTGCTCACGCCGGCCCATCTGCAAAACGTCTACCAGGTGCAGGCCATGCACGGCGAGCATGAAAGCCAGGGCTATGTCGTGCCCTGGCGCTGCCAGCCGCCGGCACCCGTTTGAAGCACCTTGAAATTCCCTTCCGCATCCCACTGGAGATTCCCATGAACACCACCGCCAAGATTCCCGCCACCATCGTCACCGGCTTTCTGGGCAGCGGCAAGACCACGCTGCTGCGCCATATCCTGGAAAACGCGGGCGGCCGCCGCATCGCGGTGATCGTCAACGAGTTCGGCGAGCTGGGCATCGATGGCGACATCCTGCGCAGCTGCGGCATAGGCTGCGACGAGAACGGCGTCGAACGACAGGGCCAGCTCTATGAACTCGCCAACGGCTGCATGTGCTGCACGGTGCAAGAAGAGTTCTATCCCGTGATGCGCGAGCTGATCGCGCGCCGCGCCGACATCGACCATATCCTGATCGAGACCAGCGGCCTGGCCTTGCCCAAGCCCCTGGTCCAGGCCTTCAACTGGCCCGAGATCAAGAACGCCTGCACGGTGGACGCCGTGATCACCGTGGTTGACGTGCCCGCCACGGCCGCCGGCCAGTTTGCCGCCAACCCGGCCGCCGTCGATGCCCAGCGCCGCCAGGACGCCAATCTGGACCATGAATCGCCGCTGCACGAGCTGTTTGAAGACCAGCTGATGTCGGCCGACCTGGTGGTGCTGACCAAGCTCGATCTGGCCAGCAGCGAAGACCGCGCCAAGGTCGAAGCCATCGTGCGCGCGGAAGTGCCGGCGCAGGTGAAGATCGTTGCCGCCGACCAGGGCAAGATCGATCTGGGCGTGGTGCTGGGCCTGTCCAGCGCTTCGGAAGAAAGCATAGACCAGCGCCAGGGCCACCACGGCCATGGCGATGACCATGACGAACACGACCACGACGAGTTCGACTCCATCGTCGTCAAGCTGCCCGCGGTCGAGCGCGACGCGCTGCTGGCGGCGCTGGCGCGCATCGTGTCGGCACACACGGTGTACCGCGTCAAGGGCTTTGTCGCCGTGCCTGACAAGCCCATGCGCCTGGTGGTGCATGGCGTGGGCACGCGCTTTGACAGCTATTTCGACCGCCGCTGGGCCGCGGGCGAAACGCCCCAGACCCATCTGGTGCTGATCGGCCATGAACTGGACCAGGCCGCGATCAGCGCCGAACTCGACCAGCTGGGAGCCCGCTGATGCATTTGCTCGCTGTCCAGCCCGGCGGCTTTGTCGACGACGAAGCCTTTGTCGCCAGCATGGGCCAGACCCCGGCGCAGGTGGTGTTCCTCAGCGCGGCCGACACCACGCTGGCCTTGCTGGCCGAAGTCTATGCCCAGCTGCGCGCCGGCCCGGACGGCGAGCAACTGCCCACGCTGCGCCTGGCCAATCTGATGCACCTGCGCCAGCCGGCGTCGGTCGATCTGTATGTCGATGAAGTGCTGCAGCACGCCCGCGTGATCGTCATCGACCACCTGGGCGGCGAAAGCTACTGGCCCTACGGCACGGAACGCATTCGCGAAATCTGCCGCCTCAAGGGCATAGAGCTGGTGATGTTCTCCGGCGACACCAGCGAAGACCTGAACCTGCTGCAAAAAAGCACAGCAACGATGGAGCAGTGCCGCAGCATCTGGCGCTATCTGCGCGAAGGCGGCGCGGCCAATGCGCGCCAGATGTTCCGCTACCTGTGGCACAGCTTTCTCGGCGGCGCCCAGCAGGCCTTGCCGCCGCGGGCCCTGCCTTCGGTCGCGGTGTTCCACCCCACCAACGAGGCCAGCAACGCCGCCGACATCGCCGCCTGGCAACAGCCCGGGCCGCTGCAGTGGATAGCTGGCGCGCCCACGGTGCTGATCGTGTTCTACCGCGCGCACCTGCAGTCCGGCAACACCCAGGTGTTCAAGGCGCTGAGCGAACAGCTGCTGGCGCGCGGCATGAACCCGCTGCCGCTGGCCCTGCTGTCGCTGAAAGACGCGGCCTGCATGGCCATGCTGCACCAGCTGTGCGCCGAGCACCAGGTGGCGCTGATTCTCAACACCACCTCGTTTTCGCAGTCGTCGCTGGAAACCCCGGGCGACCACGCGCTGGCCGGCGACATTCCCGTGCTGCAGGTCATCATGTCGGGTGCCAACGAGCAAAGCTGGCTGGACGATGCCCATGGCCTGCAGCCGCGCGACATCGCCATGCATGTGGCCATGCCCGAAGTCGACGGCCGCATCATCACGCGCGCCATCAGCTTCAAGGGCCGCTCGCACCGCAGCGAGCTGACGCAATCCGATGTGGTGCAGTACCAGCCGCATGCCGAACGCCTGGGCTTCGTGGTGGAACTTGCCCAGCGCTGGTGCCGGCTGCGCGCCAAGGCCAATGCCGACAAGCGCCTGGCGCTGATCCTGGCCAACTACCCGACCAAGGAAGGCCGGCTGGGCAATGGCGTGGGCCTGGACACGCCGGCCTCCGTCATGCATATCCTGCGCGCGCTGGGCGAACAGGGCTACGGTTTGGCAGACCTGCCCCCCGACAGCGATGCCTTGATGGTGCAATTGCAGCAAGGCATCACCAACGACCCCGATTCCTGGGCGCTGCGCCCAGCGCAGCAAAGCCTGGCGCTGGAAAGCTACCAGGCGTTCTTTGCCGGCCTGCCCGAAGGCAATCGACAGGCCATTGTGGAGCGCTGGGGCCCGCCCGAGGCCGACCCCATGCTGCGCGAAGGCCGCTTCATGATTGCCGGCCTGCGCTGCGGCCGCCTCTTTGTCGGCATTCAGCCGGCGCGCGGCTACCACCTCGACCCCGCGGCCAGCTACCACGACCCCGACCTGGTGCCGCCGCATTACTATCTCGCGTTCTACCACTGGCTGCGCAGCGACTGGAACGCGGATGCGATGGTGCATGTGGGCAAGCACGGCAACCTCGAATGGCTGCCGGGCAAGAGCGTGGCCCTGGCCAACACCTGCTGGCCCGATCTGGTGTTCGGCCCCATGCCGCACCTCTACCCGTTCATCGTCAACGACCCGGGCGAAGGCACGCAGGCCAAGCGCCGCGCCCAGGCGGTGATTGTCGACCACCTGATGCCGCCGCTCACGCGCGCCGAAAGCTATGGTTCGACGCGCGACCTCGAACGCATGGTCGACGAATACTATGACGCGATCACCATGGACCGCCGGCGCGCCGAACTGCTGCGCCGGCAGATCCTCGAGCACATCCTGGCCCACGACCTGCACCAGGATCTGGGCATGGCCAAGCCGCGCAGCGCAGAAGAAGAGCAGTTGCTGCTCAACAAGACCGACGCCTATCTGTGCGAGCTCAAGGAAAGCCAGATCCGCGACGGCCTGCACATCTTCGGCCAGTCGCCCACGGGCCGGCTGGCGCGCGACACGCTGCTGGCGCTGGCGCGCCACCCGGTGGGCAATGGCCAGGGCGCGGACAACAGCCTGATACGTGCGATCGCGCTTGATCTGCAGCTGGGCGCCGACTTCGATCCGCTGGACGCGGCCTGGGAAACCCCGTGGACCGGCCCCAGGCCTGAACTGCTCGCGCAGATCGACAAGCAGCCCTGGCGCCACACGGGCGACACGCGCGAGCGGCTGGAACTGCTGGCGCTTGACTGGCTGGAGCGCCCGCTGCAGGAACTCGGCGCCAGCGCGCCCGCCATGGCGCAGACGCTGCAGGTGCTGCAGCGCGTGCAGCTTGACCTGCGCGCGCGGCTAGAGGCCTGCGGCCCGCAGGAAATCCTGCAACTGAGCCGCGGCCTCGAAGGCCGTTTCGTGCCCGCCGGCCCCAGCGGCGCGCCCACGCGCGGGCGGCCCGACGTGCTGCCCACGGGGCGCAATTTCTTTTCCATCGACACGCGCGCCGTGCCCACGCCCACGAGCTGGACGCTGGGCCTGCAGTCGGCGCAGCTGCTGATAGAGAAGTACACCCAGGAGCATGGTGACTACCCGCGCACGCTGGGCCTGTCGGTCTGGGGCACGGCCACCATGCGCACCGGTGGCGACGACATTGCCCAGGCCTTCGCGCTGCTGGGCGTGCGCCCCAAATGGGCCGACGGCAGCTGGCGCGTGGTGGATTTCGAGGTGCTGCCGATGTCGGTGCTGGGCCGCCCGCGCGTGGATGTGACGCTGCGCGTCTCGGGCTTTTTCCGCGATGCCTTCACCAATGTGATACGTCTGTTTGACGCCGCGGTGCAGAAGGTGGCCGAGCTGGAAGACGAAGATGCCGACACCAATCCGATACGCGCGCGCGTGCTGCACGAGGCCGCGCAGCTGCAGGAACAAGGCATGGACGCCAAGGATGCGCGCCACCAGGCGGGCCTGCGCGTATTTGGCGCCAAGCCCGGCAGCTACGGCGCGGGCCTGCAGGGCCTCATTGACGGGCGCAACTGGCAGACCGACGAGGACCTGGCAACGGCCTACCGCAACTGGGGGGCCTACGCCTATGGCCAGAACGACAACGGCACGCAGCTGCCTGAGACCTTCGTGCGGCGCCTCGCCGCCATGCAGCTGGTGGTGCACAACCAGGACAACCGCGAGCATGACCTGCTGGACTCCGACGACTACTACCAGTTCCAGGGCGGAATGGCCGCGGCCGTGCGCCACTTCAGCGGCCAGCAGCCCGATCTCTATTTTGGCGACCACAGCAACCCGCAGGCCCCGCGCATGCGCTCGCTGCAAGAAGAGATCAGCCGGGTGCTGCGCGCGCGCGTGACCAATCCCAAGTGGATAGACGGCATCAAGCGCCACGGCTACAAGGGCGCGGCCGAGGTCGCGGCCACCGTCGACTACCTGTTTGCGTTTGACGCCACGGCGCGCGTGGTGCGCGATGACCAGTACGCGCGCGTCACCGATGCATTTGTCATTGATGCCGGCACGCGCGCCTTCTTGCAGCGGCACAATCCCGCGGCCTTCCACGGCATCTGCGAGCGCCTGCTCGAGGCGGTGCAGCGCGGCCTGTGGCAAGACAGCGGCGACTACCAGGCGTTGCTGGAACAACAACTGCTTGCAGCCGAACAGCTGCTGGAGAACCGATGACTTCCTTTCCCTTCACCGCCCTGCAAGGCCAGGCGCAGCTGCAGACCGCGCTGCTGCTGGTGGCCATCGACCCGCTGCTCGGCGGCGTGCTGGTCGAAGGCCCGCGCGGCACCGCCAAGTCCACCAGCGCGCGCGCGCTTGCAGCGCTGCTGCCCGCGGGTCGCTTTGTCAATCTGCCGCTGGGTGCGACCGAGGAGCAGCTCGTGGGCTCGCTTGACCTGCAGGCCGCGCTGCAGGACAGCAGCGTGAAGTTCCGCGCCGGCCTGCTGGCCCAGGCCCACCAGGGCATTCTCTATGTCGATGAAGTCAATCTGCTGGCCGATGGCCTGGTCGATCTGCTGCTCGATGTCAGCGCCAGCGGCATCAACCGCGTCGAGCGCGACGGCGTCTCCCACCAGCACGCGGCGCGCATTGCGCTCATAGGCACCATGAACCCCGAGGAGGGCCAGCTGCGCCCGCAGCTGCTCGACCGCTTCGGCCTGTTTGTGCAGCTGGGCAATGTGCCCGATGTCGCCACGCGCAAGGCGATTGTCAAGACGCGCATGGCATATGAGGCCGACCATCAAGCGTTTGCCGCGCGCTACGCGGCTGCGCAGCAGGCGCTGGCCGCGCGCGTGGCGGCGGCGCGCGACAGCGTCACGGATCTCGAGTGGTCCGATGCCGTGCACGACCATGTGGCCGGACTGTGCCAGAGCGCAGGCGTCGAAGGCGTGCGCGCCGATCTGGTGATGCTGCGCGCCGCGCGCGCCCATGCAGCGCTTGCCGGCCGCGGCGAGGTGAGCCTGGCCGATGTCGATGCCGTGGCAGAACTGGCGCTGGCGCACCGGCGCAGCCATGACGCGGGCGCGGGCACGCCCCCGCCACCGGCGCCGTCACCGCCGCCCGACGCATCGAACGCGCCCCCCCCCGCAAGCCCCCCAGGCCCCCCAGGCCCCCCTTACCCGCCGCCCCCCGCCCCTTCACCCACACCGCAGGCCGGCGATGGCGCGCCCGGCGAAAGCCAGTCCGAGAGCTGGGGCGCCCTGCCCCCGCCCCAGGCCACGGGCCTGCAGGCGGTCAAGCCGCTCAAGGCCTTGGAGGGGTTCAAGCCAAAAAAAGCCTGACGCGCCCTGCGCTGGCCGGTCAGGCCAAGGCAGGGCGCGGAGCAAACACCGCAGGCAAGGGGCGGCTTGCCGGCGCGGCCAGCGCACGCCTTGACTGGGTGAAAACACTGGGGCGCAAAGGCAGTGGGACGCTGCAGCTGCGCGATCTGCGCTATCGGCCCCAGCCCCAGGGCAGCAACACGCTGCACTGCGTGCTGCTCGACATGTCGGCCTCTATGCTGCGCGGGGAGAAGCTCGCGCTGGCCAAGGGCTGTCTGCTGGCACTGACCGAGCGCTTTTATCGCCGGCGCGAACATTTGGCGGTGATAGGCTTTGGCGGCAACGAGGCGCGGCTGCTGCAGGCGCCGGGCAAGGTGGCCACCTTCAACGCGGTGTGGATCGCACCGCTGCGCGGCGGCGGCGCCACGCCCGTGGAGTCGGCCCTGCAGCTGGCGCAAACGCTGATGCAGCGCAGCCGCAAGGCATCCACGGTCCAGAACCTGTCGCTGTGGCTGCTGACCGACGGCCGTTTTGCGGCCCTGCCCGCCCGGCCGACGCTGGCCGACAGCTGCCATATTGTCGACTTCGAGAACGAGGCCGTGGCGCTGCGCCGCTGCCAGCGGCTGGCGCGCGACTGGGATGCGCAGTGGATTGCCGCGGCTCAGCTCAATCGGGTTTGATCTTCGCGCGCGCAATCACCTTCTTCCAGCGTTCCTGCTCGGTGGCAATGAACTGGGCAAACTGCGCGGGCGTGTCGCCAATGACTTCGGCCGCATCGCCATGCAGGCGTTTGAGCGCATCGGGTGCCTTGACGGCCTTCATGGTTTCGGCCGACAGCTTGTCGACATGGGCCTGCGGCATGCTGGCCGGTGCCAGCATGCCGTACCACTGGGTCATCTCGAAGCCGGGAAAGCCCTGCTCGGCCACGGTGGGCACGTCGGGCAGCTGCGCCAGGCGCTGGGACGAGCCGGTTGCAATGCAGCGCACCTTGCCCGACTTGATGAAGGGCAGGATGGCCGCGGCGCCGATCGCCGAGGCATCGACCCGACCCGACAGCAGGTCGGTCAGCATCGGTCCCGTGCCGCGATACGGCACATGCAGCATGTACACATCGGCCGTCATCTTCAGGTATTCAAAGGCCAGCTGTCCGGCGCTGCCGTTGCCGGCCGAGCCATAGCTCAGGCGGCCGGGCTTGCTCTTGGCGTAGGCAATGAACTCACGCAGGTTCTTTGCCGGCACATCGGGGTGCACCACATACAGGCTGGGCACCTTGGCCAGCAGGCTGATGGGCTTGAAATCCTTGGGCGACCAGGGCAGCTTGTCGAAGATATAGGGGTTGACGGCCAGGGTGCCGATATGGCCCAGGATCAGCGTGTGCTGGTCATCGGCGCGCGCCACCTCAGACATGGCGATGTTGCCCGCCGCTCCCGGCTTGTTGTCGACAAACACGCTTTGGCCCAGCGTCTTGGACAGCTCGGCGGATGTGGAGCGGGCGACGATTTCCGAGCTGCCGCCGGGTGCGAACGGCACGACAAAGCGCACCGACTTCGACGGCCAGGCGCCTTGCGCCAGCGCCGCGCCGGGCAGCAGGCCCGTCAATGCCAGCGCACCGCCGGCGCTCAGCAGTTGGCGGCGCGTGGGGGCCGCGGAAAGATCCGATGCGTGGGCAAGGCGTTGCATGTTCTGTCTCCGAAATACTTGTGAAGCTGCCATGCTGCCTGCGGCCAGCTTTCAACAGGCTTTCAGCCGCAAGGTGTTTACCCTAGCTTCGCGCACCGGCGAGCGCGCCGCAGCCCATGACCTGTATATGCTCTGCCCCCATGTCCCATCGATTCACCTTTGCCCTGCTGGCCTGCGCCCTGGCCCTGCCGGCCGCCGCCGCCGCGCTGGATCAGACCGAATGCATTGCACCCGCCAAACCGGGCGGCGGCTTTGATCTGAGCTGCAAGCTGGTGCAAAAAGGCCTGCTCGACGGCCGCTTCATCGCCACGCCCATGCACCTGCGCTACCTGCCCGGTGGAATTGGCGCGGTGGCGTACAGCAGCGTCATAGCCCAGAGCCCGGCCCAGGCCAGCGCCATTGTCGCGTTCTCGGGCGGCTCGCTGCTCAATCTGGCCCAGGGCAAGTTCGGGCGCTATACCGAAAGCGATGTGCGCTGGCTGGCCGCCATCGGCACCGACTACGGCGCGGTGGTCGTCGCCCAGGACTCGCCCTACCAGACGCTGGCCGATGTCATGCGCGCGATGAAGGCCGAGCCGGCCAAGGTGGTGCTGGGCGCCGGCGGAACAATTGGCAGCCAGGACTGGATGAAGGCCGCGCTGCTGGCGCGCGCCGCGGGCGCCAATCCCAAGCTGATGCGCTTTGTCGCCTTTGAAGGCGGCGGTGAAGCGATTCGCGCGCTCGAAGGCGGGCACATTCATGTATTCACCGGCGATGCCGCCGAGACCGGCCAGCAGATACAGGCTGGCGCGCGGCTGCGCATCCTGGCCGTGATGTCAGACCAGCGCCTGCCCGGCGCGCTGTCCCAGGTGCCCACGGCGCGCGAAGCCGGCGCGGCGATTTCCTGGCCCATCGTGCGCGGCTTCTATCTGGGTCCGCGTGTCTCGGACGCCGACTACGCGCTCTGGAGCGAGACCTTCGCAAAGATGCTTGCCACACCCGGCTTTCAGCAGCTGCGCGCCGAACGCGGACTGTTTCCCATGGCCCTGGTGGGCAAGGACCTTGAGCGCTACGTTCACCAGCAGGTCGCGCACTACCGCGCGCTGGTCAAGGAGCTGGGTCTTCCGGCGGCAAAGTAGGCTCCGGCGCCGCGCGCGGCAGCTGCATCTGCGCCCACAGGCCGCCTTCATTGGGCGCCTGGCGCAGCGCGAGGCTGCCCTGGTGGCGCCTGGCGATCGAGGCAACGATGGCCAGCCCCAGGCCCGAGCCCGCTCCCCGCGAATTGCTGGCACGAAAAAAGCGCTGCATTGCCTGCGGCAGGTCGTGGGGGGGAATGCCCGGGCCGCTGTCGCTGACGCTGAGGCAGGCGCAGCCCGGCTCCAACGCCACTTTGACCGTGATGCGCCCCTGCGCCGGCGTATAGCGCAAGGCGTTGTCCAGCAGATTGGCCAGCGCTTCTTCCAGCAGTTCACGCTGCACCCGCACCCATACCGCTTGCTCCGGCGTCTCCAGTCCCAGGTCGATGTGCTGGGCGCGCGCCTGCGGCCACCAGCGCCGGGTGACTTCGCGCGCGAGTTCGGCCAGATCGACCGGCTCGCTTGCCAGGTCGCAGGTGTCGGCGCGCGCCAGCGCCAGCATCTGGTTGGTCTGGCGAATGGTGTGGCGCAGCTGATCGCGCAGCGCCGCCAGCGCGGCCTGGACGCTGGGCAGGTCGGTGGCGCGCTGGGCAAACGACACCTGGGTCAGCAGCGTGCTCAACGGCGTGCGCAGCTGGTGCGAGGCGTCATCGACAAACCGGCGCTGGCTGTCCAGCAGTTCGCGCTGGCGAAAGATATGCTGGTTCATGGCTTCGACCAGCGGCAGCACGTCCTGGGGCACGCGGCTGGTGTCCATGGGCGACAGATCGTCGGGGGCGCGCGCCGCGACTTCCTGGCGCAGTTGCCGCAGCGGCCGCAATGCCCAGGCCACTGCCGCCGCCGCCACTGCCGCGGCCAGCGCGGCCAGCAGCGCGTCGCGCGCCACCGCCCCCAGAATGAAACGCCGGCTGAACTGGTCGCGCGAGGCAAACGGCTCGGCCACCTGGATCACCAGGCGGGTGTCGGTACTCGAACCCATAGGCTGCGCCAGCAGACGCTGGTAGCTTGCAATGCGCATCTGCTGGCCCGCGTACTCCACGGTCTCGAAATGCGGCTGGCGCTCGCGCAGCGGCTGCGCCGGCACAGGCAGATCGGGGCTGCCTATCTCCACCAGGCCATCCTGCGTCGCGACCCGGTAATACACCGGCCCATTGGCCGTGAGCTCGAAGAATTCAAACAGCACATAAGGCAGTTCCACCGCCAGCCCGCCGCTTTCGGTGGAGACATTGGCATCTATGGCCTTCACCGCGCCAAACAGCGAGCGGTCGAAGGCCGCATTCACCGCCGAGCGCGCCGTATGCCAGGTCAGCCAGACCTGAACCAGGCTGCCGATCATCACGCCTGCGAGCAGCAGCGCGATCAGCATGCGCCGCAGGCTCACGCGGTGCAAGGCGGACAGCTTCACGCCGCCGCTTCCAGCACATAGCCCAGGCCGCGCAGCGTGGCAATCTGCGTGCCCGTGCCCGCCAGGCGCTTGCGCAGCCGGTGTATCAGCACTTCCACGGCTTCGGGCGAGACTTCGCTGTCGCCGGCAAACACCCGGTCAAGCAGTTCGCGCCGGCCCAGCGGCGCGCCGGCCGCCTGGATCAGCGTTCGCAGCAGCGCATGTTCGCGCGCGGTCAAGCTGAACGGCTCGTGGCCCAGCGTGAAGCGCCGCGTGAGCGCGTCATAGCTTAGCTGGCCGCAGCCAAAGCGCGTGACTTCGCGGCCCTTGGATCGGCGTATCAGCGCCTGCAGGCGCGCTTCGAGCTCCTCGACTTCAAACGGCTTGGCGAGGAAGTCGTCGGCGCCGGCCTTGAGCGTCGCCACGCGCTGGGCCAGCGTATCGCGCGCCGTGAGAATCAGGATGGGCAGTGGATTGTCTTCCTCGCGCAGGCTCAGCAGCACTTCCTCGCCCGCCAGCCCCGGCAGACCCAGGTCGAGAATCAAGGCGTCGTAGTGCGCAGCGCGCAGCGCGCGGCGCACCAGCCGGCCGTCGGCCACCCAGTCCACCACAAAGCCGCTTTGCTCGAGCGCGCGCACCAGCCAGTCGGCCAGCGCCGATTCGTCTTCCGCCAATAAGAGTCGCATGGTGTAGCCAAAGGTCCAGATCAATGCCGCCATTGTCGTGAGGCCAGGCCTGCGCTCGCAAGCCATGTCACCCGGGAATACCCGCGAGCGGGCTGCCCTGGCGCCGTTTTAGCCGCTAAAAATCAGCCCCAGCATGCTGTGGACGCAGGTCGCAGCAACTACCGGCCCGGCCAATGGCCAAGGGACGATGCCATTGCAAAATTGGAAACGCTCCTGCATGAAACTGCCCCTGCCGCAGCGTGCGGCGCGGCGCAGCGCGGCCTGCACCCTGTGCAGCGTGGCATCCATACATCGTTTGTGCTGAATATTGAATGAGAATACATATCATTATCGTTACAATTACACGCTTTCAGACATGAGCCCTTTACCTGAGCGGCTCGACACCTTGGGGCGGATAGATTGATGACAAACAAGAATGAGGAAACGCGGGCAGTGCGTCCCATGCGCCTGCCTGCCATGGCGGCGTTGGCCGCGCTGGCGGGACTGGCCTGTGCGGCCGCAGGCGCGCAGCAGCAGCAGCAGCAGCAGCAGCAGCAGCAGCAGCCAGGCGCTGCGCAGTCCCTGCCTACCGTTGAGGTCAACTCCAGCCAGTACGATCCGGATGACGTGCGCCCCGAAGGCGTGACCACGGCCACCAAGACCTACATGGCGCCCAGGGACATTCCGCAGACCATTGATACGCTCGAAGTCAACAAGTACAAGAGCTACGGCATCAATGATCTCGCCACCATGCTGGACGGCGTGCCCGGCGTGAACACCAGCTACGACATGCGCGGCGAGGGCGTGATGATCCGCGGCTTCCAGGCCGATGCCGGCGACATCTACCGCGATGGCGTGCGCGAAAGCGGCCAGGTGCGCCGCAGCACCGCCAACGTCGAGCGCATCGAGATTCTCAAGGGCCCGGCCTCGGTGCTCTACGGGCGCAGCGCCGGCGGCGGCGTCATCAACCTGGTGAGCAAGCAGGCGCGTTTCGACGCAAAAAGCAGCGTCACGCTGCGCGGCGGCTCCTGGGACAACGTCGGCGGCACCATCGACATCAACCGGGTGATCAACCCCTATGTCGCCGTGCGCCTGACAGCCGACCGCGAACAGGCGCACAGCTTTCGCAGCGGCATACGCAACCGCAACGAGATGATCTCGCCCAGCATCATGGTCGACAACCGCAAGGGCCTGCGCTGGACTGGCCAGTACACCTACGACAACGTCTGGCGCGTGCCCGATCGCAGCCCCGCGTATGACCAGTTGCCGGCCGGGGTATCGATACGCCAGGGCTTTGCCCAGCCCGGCGACTATGTGGAAGACCGCCTGCGCGTGCTGCGCTCCGATCTGAGCTATGACTTCAACCCCGCCTGGAGCCTGCGCTGGGTGGCGAGCCGGCGCGAGGCCTCGCAGGACTTCGACCACTACTATCTGGGCACCTACTGCAACGCCCAGGGGCGCACCTCGGCCGGCGCGGCCTGCACCCACCGCGGCCAGGTGCGCCAGAGCTATGCCTGGCAGGAGACCGCCAACAAGACCACCTCCAACACCGTGGATCTGACGGGCCGCTTCGAGCTGGCCGGCATGCGCCACGACCTGCTGCTAGGCGCCGAGTACAGCCAGGAAGAGCGCGCGCCGCGCCTGTTCTCCACCACCGCCAGCAACGGCTTCGTCGACCCGTTCAACCCGGTGTTCAATGCCCAGCGTCCCGCGCAGGGCGCGCCCTCGCAGCACAACCTGCATGTGGGCAAGGGCCATGCGCTCTACGTGCAGGACATGGTCCATCTCGCGCCGCAGTGGAAAGTGCTGCTGGGCGCGCGCTACGACAGCTATACGTTCGAGAGCACCAACCGCATCAATGGCTTTCAGCGCGACACCGGCGACCACTCGGTCAGCCCGCGCGTGGGCGTGATCTGGCAGCCGCTGCCTGAGCACAGCATCTACAGCTCGTGGAACAAGAGCTTCTCGCCTTATGGCGGCCGCGGCACCCTGAGCGTGGATACCGCCGCCACCGCGGTGCTTGACGAGGAACCCCAGCATTCGCGCCAGTTCGAAGTCGGGGTCAAGAGCGACTGGCTCGACGGCAAGCTGTCGACCCAGCTCGCGGCCTATGAACTGGAGCACTACAACATCCGCTACCGGCCCGAGCCCGACATCGACCCCTACCGCTTTGCAGTGCGCGGCAAGGAGCGCTCGCGCGGCATCGAGTTCAGCGCCTCCGGCCGTATCGCTCCCGCATGGTATGTGCGCGGCGGCGTGGGCGTGATGAGCGCCAAGGTCGCGAGCGACCAGAGCGTGCCAGCGAACATGGGCAAGTACCTGCCCAATACCGCCAAGCGCAACGGCAGCCTGTTTCTGCGCTACGCCCCTGCAGGCGCATGGTATGGCGAGCTGGGTGTGACGCACACCAGCGAACGCTACACCAACGCCGCCAACACCGCAGCCGTTCCCGGCTACACGCGCTGGGACGGCCTGATCGGCTGGCGTGCCGCGCCGTGGACCGTGACCCTGGCGGTGTCGAATCTGCTGGACAAGGAATACTGGCGCTCCAATGCCATGCCCGGTGCGCCGCGCAGCTTCCTGGTCAGCGCGAACTACCAGTTCTAAGCGCGGGCCGCGGGCCGCGCGCATGTTCTGCAACTACTCGACGATCTTGGCGTAGGCCGCCAGATCGGCGTACTTGTCCATGTCGGTGCGGATCAGCTGCGCCAGGTTCTCATCGCCCTTGGCCGGAATCGCGCCCGAAGCCTCGAGGCGCTGGCGAATCACCGGGTCGGCCAGACCTGCGCGCAGCGCGGCCTGGAGCTTGGCAAGGATCTCGGGCGGCAGGTCCTTGGGCGCGGCAAACGCAAACCAGCCGGCCAGCGAATAGCCCTTGAGCGCGGGGTGCTCGCCCAGCGCGGGCACGTCCTTGAAGCCGGGCAGGCGCGTGGCCGTGGTCACGCCCAGCGCCTTCATGCGGCCGTTTTGCAGGAAAGGGCCGGCGGCGAGCGGCGAGATGATGGCGAAATCGACATTGCCGCCACCCAGGTCGGTGGTCATCGTCGCCGAGCCGCGGTAAGGCACATGGGTGATGTACAGGCCGGCGAGCTTCTTGATCAGTTCGGCCGAGAAATGCGGCGTCGAGCCGATTCCCGGGCTGCCGTAGCTGTACTTGCCGGGATTCTTCTTGACCAGGGCGACAAACTCGTCGAGGTTCTTCACCGGCACATGTGCGCCCGCAACCCACATGTTGGGCGCCAGCGCGGCCAGGCCGATGGGCGTCAGGTCCTTGGAGGGATCGTATTTCTGCGCGGTGTTGACAGCCTTGGTGCCCGCCAGTTCATTGCTGGAGCCGGCCAGCAGCGTGTAGCCGTCGGGCTTGCTGCTGACCACGCGCTGGGCCGCGACCACGCCGGCGGCACCGGCCTGGTTTTCCACCACCACCGTCGCATCGAGGTGCTTGGTGAGGATGTCGGCAATCACGCGCCCGACCATGTCGACCGAGCCGCCGGGCGCATAGCCAATCACCAGACGAATCGGCTTGGCGGGGTAAGAGGACTGGGCCCACAGCGGAGTGACGGCCACCGCGGCGGCCGCCGCCACAAGAGCGCGCCGGGAAAAGGAAGATGCAAGCATGGTGATCAGTAAGAAGTGATGGCAATGCCGATTGCAAGAACCGGGCCAAGGGGCTCGATGTTAGTGGCAATCCAGGCCGTCATGCACTGCAATTCATAGGTACTTGTACTAGGATCAGGCAATCATTGTTGAACAATGACTGCCATGCAGTGGTGCCGCAGGGCGAGTTCAAGGCTGGAAAAGCAGCATCGCGAATACGCCGAAAAGCATCAGATGCATCCAGCCTTGCACCGGCGAGGTGCGCTGGCCGTTGAAGCTCAGCAGCGCCAGCACCAGCGTCACCGCAAACAGCAGCGTTTGCGCCCCCGAAATGCCCATCACCACCGGCTTGCCCGTGAGCAGGCCTATGGCCAGCACCGCCGGCACGGTCAGGCCCACCGTGGACACAAAGGCGCCCAGGCACAGATTGATCGCGCGCTGCATTTCGTTGTTCATCGCGGCGCGCACGGCGGTGATCGATTCCGGCGTGAAGACGATGATGGCAATCAGCACTCCGCCGATCGCCGCAGGGGCGCCGGCCGCCGCGATGCCGTAATCGGTGACGATGGCCAGATAATGCGCCAGCAGCACGATGGGCAGCACCATGGCCAGCAACAATGCCGAGCGCACCAGCAGCGCCTTGCGATCCGGGGGCGCGCCCGCGGCAAGCGCTGGCAGGGGCGCAGGCGCGGCCGCTCGAGCTGCCATTTCACCTGCGGGTGGCTGTATGAAAAAGCGCTTGCAGCTGCGCATCTGCAGCCACAGAAAGGCGCCATAAAGCAAGGCCGTCAGGGCCGCCATGCCCATGGCCTGCAAGCGCGTGAACTCTCCTGCGCCACTGGTGTAGTTGGGCAGCACCAGCGCCGTGCCGGTCAGCAGCGCAATCATGGAAAGATAGGCGCCTGCGCCCTGGGCGTTGTATTCCTGGTCGCCATGCCTGGCCCAACCGGTGATCAGGCACAAACCCATGACCAGGTTGATGATGATCATCATTACCGCAAAGATCGAGTCCCGTCCTATGGTGGGGAAGTCGCCGGGCCCGAGCAGCACCGAAGCGATCAGTATCACTTCGATGGCGACGATGGACAGCGTGAGAATCAAGGTGCCGTAAGGCTCGCCCAGCTGATGGGCCAGATGATCGGCCTGCCTGACCACGCCAAACGACGCGGCAAGTATGGTGGCAAACAGCAGCGCGAACACGCCTGCGGCCCTGCCCGGGCCTAGGGGCGCGGCCAGCCATTGCTCGCCCAAAGCCAGGAACAAGGCGACCACCAGCCAGGCACAGACCAGCAAGACCCAGGTCGCGGGGGGAACAAGGCGCGTTGGCGTCGACATGTGGTTCATGCGGCGTCTCCCGGCTCGGCACCCACCCCGGCAGGCGGACAGGAAAAACAAGCTTGCGCAGTTGCGCGCGAGACAGGCGGGTATACGGCCATGGCAGACTTCCTCGGAAGCACAGGGCCGTCCCCTTGTGTGATCAGCACCAAGGTCGTCCTTGGCCAGGCCGGCGCAACGCACGCAGGCCGCAAAATCATAGCACGCGGCCGCGCGTCAGGGCAGGCCCCGCCCGGCGCTCAGCGTGCCGCGGCGGGCCATGAAGCGCCCGGGCAGCAGTCGCGATGGGCGCGGGCGCGTCGACGGCGAAAAAGCCGATGTCGGCCGGCCCGCTGCCCACGGCGTCCGCCGACTTGCCTGCGGCGTCAAACACCCCCAGCGCCAGTTCGACCGACACGCCGCCGGGTGCGCCGCTTGCGGCATCGGCATCGGCATCGGCATCGGCATCGGCATCGGCATCGGCATCGGCATCGGCCAGTATGGGATTGTCCAGGTTGATGGACGCGCGCAGCACGAATCTACGCGCATGGGGACGGGGTCTGCGAACGCAGGAGGATGTCGGCAATCACCCGCCCGACCATGCCGACCGAGCCGCCGGGCACGGAGCCAATCACCAGGCAGGATCGATAGTTGGAACCTATTGAAATTTCGTGACACCAAGCCAAAGCCAAAAACACAACAAGCGCGGCGCGTCGAAGCCCCCGAGGGATACATCCGACTTCACTTGCCATCTGAACCCAACCCGCGCACCAGCGCAGCCTTACAGGAGTCCATCCAATGGGACGAAGAAAATTCGCACAAATCAACAACCGGGGCAAGGAAAAACACCAATTCATTCAGCCCAACAAGATCCACGCAGCGATTCAGGCACAACACCTCTCAGATCTCAGCGACCTGGCTCTTTCTCCCACGATGAAGAATACTGCGGAGAAAAATTTTGCGGGCTTCACCCCCTTGTCTGCCGCAGTGATGACGGGAAGCCTGGCGCTGGTTGAAGTGCTGCTGGAAACCCCGTGGGATCTGGCAGTCAATGAAAAATGCGGCCCATATGAAAAAACGGCATTGGGCCTGGCAATTGCCAATGGCGACCACGACATTGCAATGCTGCTGCTGCAGCGCGAAGATGTGGATCCGAATATAAAGGACAAACCTCAGAGAAATGCCTTTCAAGATGCGCTTGAACTATCTTGGGGAAATTGCGCCAATACCGCAGACGAGAACTTGGCGATCGAAATAATCAACCACCGGAACACAGATCTCAACCAAGAGGTTGCCGACATGCCGGCATTCCTGACTTATCAATTTTCCCTTCCCCTGTCAGTGGAACGAGCATATATCAACAACCCCAACGCGAATCTTGTTTTCACCGGATACGGCCACCCGCAGTGCAGTGCACTTTCGGAGATATTTCGGACCGGCGGGGAATTATCCCGACTGGAAAACATTCTGGGGGCAACCCATCGCGACATCGGAATCAACTGGTATTCGCAAGGAGCCGGAACCGCGCTATCGGAGGCAATCACCGCCGACCGCGAGACAGCGGGGGATTTCTGGCACCATTTTCGCTCCATCAGTCTTGTGAAAATGGTACTCAAGCACCAGGGTCTGGACGTCAATGCGGCGCATGAGGACAAGCCCATGGTTGACGCCGTGATTTCCACTGCAATGGGATGGACGGATTTTTTTGACAAGCAAGCAAAAATACAATTCAAGCAATGTCAAAGCGAGCAGGCCAACAACGAAAGCATCCGCAATGCCGGGTTCGACACCCTCAAGAATTTCATCACCCACCCGATGCTGGATCTCGACGAATCAAAGGAAATTAAAATCCTCCAACATCTGATTGCACATTATTCCTGCGAACGCGACGACGACTGTGCAGATTCCATTGACGTCCTTATTGCCTCAAAAATGGAACGCCTTCTCGCCCAGGATCCGCCAGTGCAGGACCCAGAACCCACTTTGCCGTGTGAATACGACAAGATCGTCATTCCGCTGCGGCTGCCTGATGATTTCATCATCGGGGCAGTGCCCGCGTGGTACACGCCGCCCGACGTCCATCGCCTGGCACCGCTCAGCCCCATCGAGCCGCATTTTCACGCGTTTGAAGCATTTTTTACCGGGAGGGCGAACATCGACCGTGCAGCAGACATGTTCTGGCTGGAATGATCGCCCGACAAGACGCCAGCGCGCTTTTCGTCGACAGGCACGCGCCACCGTCCCTCCAAGGCGTTGCGGCCTGCGATAGAACTTGGGCAGGCGCAACGCCCTATGCCTCGCGCTTCAGCTCCTGGCCGGCGCCACGCCCGCGCCCTGGATGCCGTGGCGCTGCAGCGCCCGGGCCACAAAGCCGCTGGCCTTCATTTCCTCGACAAAGCCGCTCAGCACCCGCGCCGCGTCTTCGCCACGCGACTTGGGGCAGCCCATGGCCTGCTGTATCACCATGAAGCGTCCGGGCAGCAGGCGCAGGCCCGCGTGCGCGCGGCTGTCGGCCTCGAGCTGCTGCTTGACGCCCGCGGCGACATCGGCGTTTTCCTCGAGGAAGGTCTGCACCACGCTGGGCGAGGTGGGCGCACGCAGTATCTGCGCGTTTTTCAGCGCGCGGGACAGATAGAGGTCATAGGCGCTGCCCTTGCCGACCACCACGCGCAGACCGCTGGCATCGACTTCATCGTTGTGCTGCAAGGCGCAATCCTCGCGCACCAGATAACTGCCTTCGATCAGCACATAGGGCGCGGTGAAAGCAATGTGCGCGCCGCGCAGCGGATCGATGGCGAAAAAGCCGATGTCGGCCTGCTCGTGGCCCACGGCGTCCACCGACTTGCCCGCCGCGTCAAACACCACCAGTTCCAGCGCGACACCCAGGCGCTGGGCAAACGCCTGCGCCAGATCGACCGACACGCCCCCGGGCGCGCCGGTCACGGCATCGGCATGGGCCAGTATCGGATTGCCCAGATTGATGGAAGCGCGCAGAACGCCCTGGGGCGTGAAGGCCTGGATGACGGAGGGAGCAATGGTCATGGGGAGGGGTTCTCAGGAGTGAGGATGTTGCTGATCTTCTTGAGGTTGCGCAGCGTGCTGGACAAATGGGCGTGCATCGCCTGCGAGGCTTCCTCATTGCGGCCGCGTTCAAGCAGCTCAAGCAGATGCAGGTGCTGCTCGCAATGCTCCTTGTAGCGGCTGCGCTCCTGCATGGAGCGGTAGGACAGCAGGCGGCGCACGCGGTTGACGCGGCGGATGGTGTCGATGAAAAATGCATTGCCCGAGCCTTCGACCAGCGTTTCGTGAAAACGCACGCCGCGCTCGTGCAACTGGTCGGCGGTGTCGGTGGCAATGCCGCCGGCCAGCAAATGCTGCTCGGCGGCGCGGCAGCGCGCAATGGCTGCGGCGGACAGCTGATAACCCGGCTCCAGCAGCGCCGCGGGTTCAAGCGCCAGACGCAGGCGATACGACTGCAGCAGGCTGTCGGCCGTGGTCAGCATCGACGAGAACTCCCAGCCATAGCCGGGCTTCTTCTCGGCCCAGCCTTCGTTGGCGATGCGGCCCAGCACGGCGTTGAGCTGGGCCGGAGTCAATCCATAGCGCTGCTTGATCAAGGCCTCGGAGAACGCGTCGGGCAGCTGGCCGCGCAGCCTGTCGTCGGCGATCTGGAAATAGACGGCCGAGACCGCGTCCGAAGCCTCCAGGCCCAGCCGTGCGGCCAGGGCATCAATGCTTTCACCCGCAATCGCCTCGACCAGGAAATAGCCGCGGTTGGGCTGGCGCCGCAGCACGCCCTTGTCGGCAAGCAGCGACAGCGCGTCGTTGACCGGCGAGCGCGAGACGCGCAGCCGGTCGGCCAGCGACTGCGCGGGCAGATGGCTGCCCGCGGGCATGGCATCGGACTGCAGGAGTTGGAGGATCTGCGAAGGAAGGGATTGCTCTGGCCACATGGACAGGATTCTCACCTGCCCCGCGCCCTCATGCGGCATTTTTCTCGCGGGCGTGCATTGCCAGCATCTGCTGCAGGGTCGAGGGAATCACGCCGCCGGCGCGCAGCAGCGCGACTTCAAGCTGGGTTTCGACCGCGGCCGTCGCCTGCAGCGCTTCGCTGCGGCCGTCGGCGCGCCGCACCCGGACCGCGACGCGGCAGCGCGGCGCGATCGCCTGGGCGCGGGCATCGATCTCGATGCGGTCACCGGGCTGCAGCGCCAGCGTGAACGGCGTCACGCCCGCGGGCAGGCGCAGCGGCAGTATGCCCATGCCGATCAGATTGGAACGGTGTATGCGCTCGAAGCTGTTGGCCAGCACCGCGCGAATGCCCAGCAGCCGCTGGCCCTTGGCCGCCCAGTCGCGCGACGAGCCCGTGCCGTAGCGCTCGCCCGCGACCAGCACCACCGATTCTCCCGCGGCGCGGTAGCGCTCGGCGGCATCCCACAGCGGCAGGGTCTCGCCGCTGGGCACATGCAAGGTGTGGGCCACAGGCGCCTGCGGTGCAAACAGGTTCCTGAGCGTCTTGCTGTGAAACGCCGCGCGCACCATGACTTCCCAGTTGCCGCGGCGCGAGGCAAACACATTGAGGTCGTTTCTGTCGTCGCCGCGCGCGACCAGGAAGTCGGCAACCAGGCTGTCGGGCGGAATCGCGCTGGCCGGCGAAATATGGTCGGTGGTGATGTCGTCGCCCACCACCAGCAGCGGGTGCGCCGCGTAAGCGCCCAGCAGGCTGCCTTCGGACAGCTGCGCGAACGGCGGGCGGCGCAGCGCGGTCGATGCGGGATTCCAGGGATAGAGCGCCGAGTTGGGCGCTGCCAGCGCATGCCACAGCGGGTTGGCGGCGGCCAGCGCGAAACTGCGGCGGTAGTCGGCCGGGTCCTGCGAGCGCGTCAGCACGGCGTCGATTTCCTGCGGCGAGGGCCAGAGGTCCTTGAGGAACACCGGCCGGCCGTCGGGCGCGGTCTGCAGCGCATCGACGCGCAGATCGCGTTCGGCGTCGCCCGCGAGCGCGAACGCCACGACCAGGGGCGGAGACATCAGAAAGCCCAGCTCGAGATCGGGGTGCACCCGGCCCGCAAAATTGCGGTTGCCCGACAGCGCAGCCACGGGAAATATCGTCTGGCGCGACATCGCATCCTGAATCTGCGCGGGCAGCTGGCCCGAGTTGCCTATGCAGGTGGTGCAGCCGTAACCAACGATATCGAAGCCCACGGCCGCAAGATCGTCGGTCAGCCCCGCGCGTTCCAGATAGGCCGCGGCCGCGGGCGAGCCCGGGCCCAGCGATGTCTTGACCCAGGCAGCGGCCTTGAGCCCCAGCGCGCGCGCCTTGCGCGCCACCAGGCCGGCGGCGATCAGCAGCCGCGGGTCCGAGGTGTTGGTGCAGCTGGTGATCGCGGCAATCGCCACCGGATGGCGCGGCATCTGCGCATCGGCGGCGGCCGGCTTGAAATTCAGCGCCGCCAGCGCGCTGCGCGTCTCGCCAAAGCCCAGCAGATCCTGCGGCCGGCGCGGCCCCGCGACCTGCATGCCGACCGTGGCCAGATCGATATCGATGCTGCGCGTATAGACGGGCTGGGCCGCGGGCTCGAACCACAGGCCCGTGGCCTGGGTGAAGGCCTCGACCTGGGCGATCTGCTCCTGCGAGCGCCCGGTTGCCGCGAGATAGTCCAGCGTCTGCTGGTCCACCGGGAAAAATCCCGTGGTCGCGCCGTATTCGGGCGCCATGTTGGCGACCACGCAGCGGTCGCCGGCCGTGAGCGTGGTCAGGCCCGGGCCGTAGAACTCGACGAACTCTCCCGACACGCCAATGGCGCGCAGGCGCTGGGTCACGCTCAGCGCCAGATCGGTGGCCAGCACGCCGGCCGCAAGCCGCCCCGTGAGCCGCACGCCAATGACATCGGGAATGCGCAGCATGGTCGGCATGCCGAACATCACGGTCTGCGCCTCGAGCCCGCCCACGCCCCAGCCCAGCACGCCCAGGCCGTTGACCATGGGCGTATGGCTGTCGGTGCCTATCATCATGTCGGGCACCAGCCAGGCCGCGCCCTCGCGCTCCTCGGTGGCAACCACGGTCGCGAGCTGTTCGAGGTTGATGGTGTGCATGATGCCCGTGCCCGGCGCATGGATGCGCACGCCGCGCAGCACCTGCGAGGCCCAGCGCAGGAAGGCATAGCGCTCGGCATTGCGCCGTATCTCGAAGGCCATGTTGCGCGCGGGCGCATCCGCTTGCGCAAACGCTTCGACGGCCAGCGAATGGTCGATCGACACATCGACCGGCAGGCGCGAATTGAGCACCGTGGGATCGACTCCGGCTTCGGCCAGCGTGCTGCGCATCGCCGCGAGATCGACCAGCGCGGGCGTGCTGGTTGTGTCGTGCATCAGCACGCGCCCGGGCTGGAACGCGATCTCGGCGGCGCTGGTCGCGCTGCGGGTCCAGGCCAGCAGCGCCGCGATGGCCGCGCTGCGCTCGGCGCCCGCCATATTGCGCGCCGCGTTCTCCAGCAGCAGCCGCAGCACCACGGGCAGCTGCGTCAATTGGTCCCCGCACAAGGCTTTCATATCGACCGCGCAAAAGCGGCGCTCGGCTATTGAAAGGTGCACCAACGGTGGCGTATCAGTGTTTTCCATAGGACTGATTTTGCATTTTGTGTTCATAAAATGCAATCAAGCGCAAACCCTTATGTCTGCGCTCCAGCCATTCAAGGACCTTCCATGTACGCCTATGTAGGCAGCCGAACCAGCCGTGAACGCCAGGCGCGCGGCGACGGCATCAGCATTTTTGCGGTCGATGCCGCCAGCGGCGCGCTGCGCCTGGTCGATGTGGTCGGTGGGCTGTTCAACCCCTCTTTCCTGGCCATGGGCCATGACGGGCGCAGTCTTTACACCGTGCATGGCGATGCCAGCGAAGTCAGCGCGTTTCGCGTCTACCGCGCCAGTGGCCGTCTGAGCTTGCTCAATCGCCAGCACACGCAGGGCATGAACCCGGTGCACCTGGCACTCGATCCTTCGGGCCGCCACCTCGTGGTCTCGAATCATCTGAGCGCCAGCGTCAGCGTGCTGGCCATAGGCGCGGACGGAGCGCTCGGCAATCTGCTGCAGCAGGTCACGCTTGAAGGCCCGCCAGGCCCGCACCGCGTCGAGCAAAAGCACGCCAAGCCGCATTGCAACCCTTTTGATCCCGCCGGGCGCTTTGTCGCCGTGCCCGACAAGGGCCTGGACCGGGTGTTCATGTTCCGCTTCGAACAAGGCCGATTGATCGCCGCGCACGCGCCGTTCACCGCTGCGCGCGAGGCCTCGGGCCCGCGCCATCTGGTCTTCCACCCGCGCCAGGCCTGCGCCTATGTGGTCAATGAGCTTGACTCCACGCTCACGGCCTGCCGCTTCGACGCCGACACGGGCGCGCTCACGCCATTCCAGATCGTGCCGGCCCTGCCGCAGAGCTTTACCGGCAACAGCCGCGCGGCGGCGATACAGATCGACGCCAGCGGCCGCTTTGTCTATGCGTCCAATCGCGGCGCCGATTGCATCGCGGTGTTTCGCGTCGATGACCACAGCGGTGCGCTGAGCGTTGTCGACTTCGTTTCCAGCCAGGGACGCACGCCGCGCTTTGTGACCACCAGCCCCGACGGCCGGCTGCTGTTCGCGCTCAACGAAGACAGCGACTCCATTGTCAGCTTCACCATCGATGGCACCAGCGGCCGCCTGCAGCCCACGGGCCAGAGCGTGCGCTGCGGCAGCCCGGTCTGCATGGTGTTCTCGCGCTGAATTCCCAAGCCATTGACCCCAACTTCAAAGACCCACCATGCACCCAACTTCCCGCCGCGCCCTTGTCTGCTCCGCCCTGGCCCTGGCCGGCCTGCCCCTGGGCGCGCTTGCCCAGGACTACCCTGCGCGCGCCATCACCATCGTCGTGCCGTTTTCCGCGGGCGGCGGCGTCGACACCATGGCCCGGCTGCTGGCCGAGCGGCTGCGCGTGTCGCTCAAGCAGTCGGTGGTCGTCGACAACAAGCCCGGCGCCAGTGGCATGCTGGGCGCGGGCGCGGTCGCCAAGGCCGCCCCTGACGGCTATACGCTGCTGCTGGGCTCGGCCGGCGAGACCGCCATCAATCCCTTGATCTACAAGGAAAAGATGCAGTATGTGCCGGCGCGCGATCTCGCGCCCATCACGGCCGTCACGCGCGTGCCCAACGTGCTGGTCACCCACCCGGCGTTTGCCGCCAAAAGCGTCGCCGAACTCGTCGCCTACGCCCGCAACAACCCCGGCAAACTGACCTATGCCACCAGCGGCGTGGGCAATCCCCAGCACCTCAACGGCGAACTGCTGCAGATGCTCACGGGCATCAGGATGCAGCATGTGCCCTACAAGGGCGCGGCCAACCAGCTGGTCGATGTCGCCGCCGGCAATGTGGACATCACCTTCGTGAGCCTGGCCGGCGCCATGCCCTTCATCAAGGGCGGGCGTGTCAAGGCCCTGGCCGTGACCTCGGCCAGGCGCGCGGGCTTTGCCCCCGAGATTGCGGCCATCGCCGAGTTCGCGCCGGCCGCGGCCTATGACCTTGACAACTGGTTTGGCCTGTTCGCACCCGCGAAGACGCCGCCCGCGGTGCTCGACAGGCTGCACAGCGCCGTCACCGCCGCGCTGCGCGAGCCCGAGCTGATCAAGCGCCTGCGCGAGCAAGGCGGCGAGCCCATGCCGCTGTCGCCCGCCGCGTTCCGCCAGTTCATGCAGACCGAGACCGCCAAGTACGCGCGCATTGTCGACAGCGCGCACATCGTCAACGAATAAGCATCACCCCAAGGAGACAACGATGAAACATTCCTTCACCTCGAAGCGCCGCGGCCTGCTGGCCACCGCCGCCCTGGCGCTGACACTGGGCGCAAGCGCCCTGCCCTGCCTGGCGCAAGCGCCGCAGGACCTCAAGATCATCGCGCCCGCGGGCCCGGGCGGCGGCTGGGACAGCGCCGCGCGCTCGCTGCAGCAGGTGCTCACCGCGACCGGCACGGCGAAAAACGTGCAGGTCGTCAATGTGCCGGGCGCGGGCGGCACCGTCGGCCTGGCGCAGTTCGCCAACAATGCCAAGGGCGACGGCGGCCAGCTGATGGTCATGGGCATCACCATGGTCGGCGCGGTGCTGACCAACAAGGCGCCCGTGGGCCTGGACGCGGTCACGCCCATCGCGCGCATGACCGGCGACCCGCTGGTGGTCGTCGTGCCCGCGAACTCGCCGCACAGGACGCTCAAGGACCTGGCCGCGGTGGTCAAGGCCGATACCTCGCGTGTGGTCTGGGCCGGCGGCTCGGCCGGCGGCGCCGACCATATCCTTGCCGGATTGATCGCCAAACAGGCGGGGGGCGACGCGGCCAAGCTCAACTATGTGCCGTTCTCGGGAGGCGGTGAAGCGCTGGCCGAAATGCTGGGCGGACGCGTGACCGCCGGCGTGTCGGGCTACAACGAGTTTGAAAGCATGATCAAGGCGGGCAAGTTGCGCGCGCTGGCTGTGTCCACGGCCCAGCGCATCGAAGGCGTGGCCGTGCCCACGCTCAAGGAGCAAGGCATGGACGTGGAACTCGTCAACTGGCGCGGCATCGTTGCCGGCCCGGGCATCAGCGCGGCGCACAAAGCCGCGCTGGCCGCCAGCGTGACCAAGGCGCTCAAGTCGCCCGAATGGGCCAGGATCGCCAAGGCACGCGGCTGGGACGACGCCTACCTCGATGCCGATGCCTTTGCCGCCTTCCTCAAGGCCGACCAGCAGCGCGTCAAGGACGTGCTGACTTCGATCGGGCTGGTGAAATGAGCGAGCAGACCACCACCGGGCCGGGCCGCCAGGCGCTGGCCACCGTGGCCGCGCTGCTGTTGGGCCTGGCCGCCGTGATTGCCTGGGACATCACGGCCATGGCGCCGGCCCAGGCCGTGGGCGTGGGCCCCACGGCCGTGATGCGCATGGTCGTCGGCCTGCTGCTGGTGCTGGGCCTGGCGCATGCGATTGCCGCCGCGCGCGCCGCGCCAAAGAAACGGGCCCAGACGACTTCGGCCACCAACCGCGCCGCGCTTGGCTGGGTGCTGGGCGGACTGGTCGGGATGATTGCCGTGCTGCAGTTGGGCGGCGGCTTCGTCATGGGCGCGACCTGGCTGTTTGCCGCGACCGCGCGCGCTTTCGGCCAGCCGCTGCGCAGCCGTTCGCCGGTCATAGGCCTGGTGCTTGCGGCCCTGGTCTATGCGTTTTTCACCCAGGCCTTGTCACTGTCACTGCCCGCCGGGGCGCTCGAGCGCCTGCTGCTGGGCTGAAAGAAGATCATGGAAGTCATTTCTCTGCTGGCCCAGGGCCTGCTGGTCGCGCTGCAGCCGGGCAACCTGCTGTTCGCGGGCGTGGGCGTGCTGCTGGGCACACTGGTCGGCATTCTTCCGGGCATCAGCCCCTCGCTGACCGTGGCCCTGCTGCTGCCGATCACGTTCAAGCTCGACCCCACGGGCTCGATCATCATGTTTGCCGGCATCTACTTTGGCGGCATGTACGGCAGCTCGACCACGGCCATTTTGCTCAACACGCCGGGCGAAGCCGCGTCCATCGCCACCGCGATCGAAGGCCACAAGATGGCCAAGGCCGGTCGCGGCGGGCCCGCGCTGGCCACGGCGGCCATCGGCTCGTTTGTCGCCGGGCTGATCGCCACCCTGGGCATTTCGCTGCTGGCCCCCTGGCTGGTCGAGCTTGCCGTGCAGTTCGGGCCCTGGGACTACTTTGCGCTGATGGTGCTGGCCTTCATCACCGTCTCGGCGACGTTTGGCGACTCGGTGCTGCGCGGCATCACCAGCCTGGCGCTGGGCCTGGTGCTGGGTCTGGTCGGCATCGACAAGCTGACCGGGCAGTCGCGCCTGGCGTTCGGCGTGCCTTCGCTGCTTGACGGCGTGTCGATCACGACGCTGGCCGTGGGACTGTTTGCCATGGGCGAGACGTTGTTCATCGCTTCGCGCTTCACCGGCGTGCAGGAAAAGATCGAGGCCGTGCGCGGCTCGTTGTGGATGACCAAGGAGGACTGGAAGCGCTCCTGGAAGCCCTGGCTGCGCGGCATAGGCCTGGGCTTTCCCATAGGCGCGCTGCCCGCGGGCGGGGCCGAAGTGCCCACGCTGCTGTCGTATACGCTCGAGCGGCGCCTGGCCGTCAAGCCCGAGGAGTTCGGCAAGGGCGCGATCGAAGGTGTGGCCGGCCCCGAAGCCGCGAACAATGCCGCGGCCACGGGCACTCTGGTGCCCTTGCTCGCGCTGGGCCTGCCCACGTCGGCCACCGCGGCAATGATGCTGGCGGGCTTTCAGCAGTACGGGCTGGTGCCCGGGCCGCTGCTGTTCGTCACCAACGCCGATCTGGTCTGGGGGCTGATCGCAAGCTTTTTTGTCGGCAATCTGATGCTGCTGGTGCTGAACCTGCCGCTGGTGGGCCTGTGGGTGCGCCTGCTCAAGGTGCCCCAGCCCTGGCTTTACGCGGGCATTTTGGTATTTGCCGTGATGGGCACGCTGGCCGCGAACCCGTCGACGGTGGAGCTGATCATGCTTGTGAGCTTTGGCATCTGCGGCTACCTGATGCGCTGCTGGGACTACCCTGTCGCGCCCATGATCGTCGGCCTGATCCTGGGCCCCATGGCCGAAAGCCAGTTCCGGCGCGCGCTGCAGATCAGCCTGGGCGACGGCTGGGTGTTCTTCAAGCATGGCGGCTCGGCGACGCTGCTGGCGCTCGCGCTGCTGGCCCTGCTCGCGCCAGTGGTCTTCAAGGGACTCAGGCGCTTCAAGGCAGACGACGCCTGAAGCGGTCAGGCCGCCGTTTGCGCGCAACCGCAAAGCAGCTGCGCGCAGCGCTGTGCGATGAACGCATGCAGCCGCCGCAGCAGCGGCGTCAACTGGCGCCGGCCCGCAACGACCAGAAACAAGGGCAGGGCTTCGGTCGTCCAGTCGGTGCACAGCGCCTGCAGCCGGCCCTGGGCCAAGTCGCTGGCAAGGTCCAGCCCCGACTTGTAGCAAATGCCCTTGCCCAGCAGCGCCCAGCGCCGCACGGCATCGCCGTCATTGGCGACATTGGCACTGCGCACGCCCACGCTGATCGCGGGCGCGCCGGCCTGGGCAAAGCGCCAGCGGTCATTGACTTCGTTGCCCAGCATGAAGCACAGGCAGGCATGGGCGCCCAGTGCCTGCGGTGTCGCGGGCGCGCCGTGGCGCGCGAGATAGGCCGGCGAAGCACACAGCACGCGGCGGTTCTCCAATGCAAGCGGCAAGGCGACGAGGCTGGAGTCCGGCGGCTTGCCATAGCGAAACGCCGCATTCACGGGCTCGCTGAAGACATTGGCCATGCGGTCCGACAGCTGCAGCCGCAGCTCGACTTCCGGGTAGGCAGTCTGGAATTCATCAAGCCAGGGCAGCAGCACGTTGCGGCCCAGGTCCGACGGCGCCGACAGCTTGAGCAGGCCTTTGAAGCCCTGCTCGCCCGCGGCCAGCTGCGCGCCGGCCTGCTGCAGCGCCTGGAGCGCAGGGCGGCATTGCGCAAGAAAGCGCTCGCCATGCGGCGTGAGCCGCAGGCTGCGCGTGGAACGCAGGAACAAGGGCACGCCCAGCTCGGCCTTGAGGCGCTTGAGCGCGGCGCTGGCCGCCGCGGGCGTGAGATCAAGCGCGCGCGCCGTTGCCGACAGGCTGGCGTTGTCGGCGGTGCGCACAAAGATATCGAGGTCGCTGAGCGCTTTCATGGGCTTGTTTCAAAAAATTCTTGAACCTTGATGGGAAATCAATACCAGGAATCTTGCTGGATTTTCAACCAATTTTTGAAAGTGGCTTCAAGGGCGGCACGCTTTTTCCGCGCCAGCAAAGGCTTCAAGATAGCGCTGGTACCGCACTCCATCATTGAAAGAAGCAGCATGAAAGCCATTGGTTACCGCACTCCCCAGGCCATTACCGCGCCTGAAGCCCTGCTTGACATCACTTTGCCCGCCCCCGTGGCCACGGGACGCGACCTGCTGGTCGAAGTCAAGGCGGTATCGGTCAATCCCGTGGACACCAAGGTGCGCGCCAGCGCCGCCCCCGCCCAAGGCCAGGAGTACAAGGTGCTGGGCTGGGACGCCAGCGGCATTGTCCAGGCCGTGGGCCCGCAAGTCACGCTGTTCCAGCCCGGCGACCGCGTCTGGTACGCGGGCTCGATTGCCCGGCCAGGCAGCAACAGCGAGCTGCATCTGGTTGACGAGCGCATTGTCGGCCATGCGCCCAGCTCGCTTGATTTCGCACAGGCCGCGGCCCTGCCGCTGACGACAATCACCGCCTGGGAAATGCTGTTTGACCGGCTGGGCGTCGCGCCAGGCAAGCAGCCCGGCGGCAAGACGCTGCTTGTCATCGGTGCCTCGGGCGGCGTGGGCTCCATTCTTGTCCAGCTCGCGGCGCGGCTCACCGGCCTCACGGTCATAGGCACGGCCTCGCGCCCCGAGACCCAGGCCTGGGTCAAGGAACTGGGCGCCCACCATGTCATAGACCACAGCCGGCCGATTGCCGAGGAATTGCGCCGCGCAGGCTTTGCCACCGTGGACTACATCGTCAGCCTCACGCAGACCGACGCCCACTTCGCGCAGATCGTCGAAGCCATTGCGCCGCAAGGCAAGTTCGGCCTGATCGACGACCCCAAGGCGCTGGACATCACCGCGTTCAAGCGCAAGTCGGTATCGGTGCACTGGGAGCTGATGTTCACGCGTTCGCTGTTCGGCACCGACGACATGATAGGCCAGCACCGGCTGCTGGAAGAAGTCGCGGCGCTGGTCGATGCCGGGCTGATACGCAGCACGCTGGCCGAGCGCTTCGGCAGCATCAATGCCCACAACCTGCAGCGCGCCCATGCGCTGATCGAGTCGGGCAAGGCGCGCGGCAAGGTGGTGCTGGAAAACTGGGGCTGAGCGCCCGGGCCGAAACGGCCGCCGGCGTTTGCAGGGCGCGCAAAACGCGGCATCATGGCGGCTTCATTCCTGATAGAGCACACCATGTCCTCCTGGCCCGATACCCGCCTTCTCGATCTGTTCGGCATCCGCCTGCCCATTTTGCAGGCGCCGATGGCCGGGCCCAGCCTGCATGAAATGGCCATTGCCGTGGGCCAGGCCGGCGGCCTCGCGGCCCTGCCCTGCGCCATGCTTGGCGCGGCACAGGTGCGCAGCGAAGTCGCGCAGATTCGCGCATCCAGCGCCGCGCCGCTGAACCTCAACTTCTTTTGCCATGTGCCAGCCGCGCCCGACGAAGCGCGCGAGGCCGCGTGGCGCGCGCGCCTGCGCCCCTACTACCTCGAGCTGGGACTGGACCCCGACATGGCGGTGCCGGTCTCGAGCCGCAATCCGTTTGATGCCGCGATGTGCGAACTTGTCGAGGAGCTGCTTCCGGCCGTGGTGAGCTTTCATTTCGGCTTGCCCGCGCCCGAGCTGCTGGCGCGCGTCAAGGCCACGGGCGCCAAGCTGCTGTCGTCGGCGACCACCGTCGAGGAGGCACGCTGGCTCGATGCCCGCGGTGTCGATGCCATCATTGCCCAGGGCGCGGAAGCCGGCGGCCACCGCGGCGTGTTCCTGCAGGACGAGGTCTACAGCCAGCTGGGCACCTTTGCCCTGCTGCCCCAGGTGGTCGATGCGGTCAAGGTGCCGGTGATCGCGGCCGGCGGCATCATGGACGCGCGCGGCATCGCGGCGGCGTTCATGCTGGGCGCCTCGGCCGTGCAGCTGGGCACGGCCTATCTGTTCACGCCCGAAGCCAAGCTCGCGCCGGCCCACCGCGCGGCCTTGCGCAGCCCGGCGGCCGAAACCACGGCGCTGACCAACTTGTTCACGGGCCGGCCCGCGCGCGGCATCGTCAACCGGCTGATGCGCGAAGTCGGCCCAATGTCGGATATCGCGCCCGCGTTTCCGCTGGCCGGCGGCGCGCTCACGCCGCTGCGCGCCGCGGCCGAAGCCCGGGGTTCGGGAGATTTCATGTCGCTGTGGGCCGGCCAGGCCGCGCCGCTGGGCCGCGAGCGCGGCGCGGGCGCGCTGACGCGTGAACTTGCCGAGCAGACCCTGGCGCTGCTGGCGCGCTGAAGCGCGAAACTCAGCGCGCGGGCGACACGCAGACCATGGTGGCCTGCATCATGGCCACCACCTTGTAGCCGGCTTCGCTGGCGCGAAAGGCGCGCACCTCGCCGCTGCAGACCGACAGCAGCTTGCCGGCGTTTTCCACCCGGCCGACGGCAACAAAGCGCTCGCCCAGCGCCGGGCGCAGGAAATTGATCTTGAATTCGGCAGTGACGATTTCCTGCCCTGGCGCGGCGCGCGTGAGCGCCGCGTAACCACAGGCACTGTCGACCACGCTGGTGACCGCGCCCGCATGCACATAGCCATGCTGCTGGGATAGATGGGCCGAAAACGGCAGCGCGATATGCACCTCGCCGTCTTCGACCAGGGCCAGCGTTGCACCCAGGGTCTGCATCAGGCCCTGGGCGCCAAAGCTGGCGGCAATTCGTTTGTGGAGTTCGCTCATGGCGCCTACTTTAGCCCCATGGCGCAGGCCTGCACGAGCGCGCCTGGCGCGGCAGTCGCCTGGGCGTCAGGTCAAAACGATTCCCAGGTGCCGTCCGATGCGGTCCTGGCCATGATGCGCGCCGGCGGGGTCCGTTTCGCGATCGGGCGCGCCGCGGCCGGCCGCGCCGCCGTGGCCCGGGCCGGGACCGGACGCGAAGCGACCGGCTGCGCTGCCGGCCCCGCGCTCGTGTGGGCGTCGGCCGTCGACAGCTTGAAGATGCTCACCGAGCGCACCAGATCCTGGGCCTGCACGTTGAGGCTGCTTGCGGCCGCCGACATCTGCTCGACCAGCGCCGCATTTTGCTGCGTCGCCTGGTCGATATTGGTCACGGCCTCGCCCACCTGGCCCACGCCCGCGCTTTGCTCGGAACTGGCGGCGCTGATCTCGCCAACGATATCGGTCACGCGGCGTATGCTGGCAACCACCTCGCCCATGGTGCTGCCGGCACGATCGGCCAGCTGCGAGCCCGCCGCCACGCGTTGCACGCTTTCCTCTATCAGTTGCTTGATCTCCTTGGCGGCCTCGGCGCTGCGCCCGGCCAGCGAGCGCACTTCGCTGGCCACCACGGCAAAGCCCCGGCCCTGCTCGCCGGCGCGCGCAGCTTCCACCGCGGCATTCAGCGCCAGGATGTTGGTCTGGAACGCAATGCCGTCGATCACGGTGATGATTTCGGCGATCCGCTTGCTTGAATCGCTGATGCCGCGCATGGTCTCCACCACCTGTTCCACGACCTGACCGCCCTGCTGGGCCACGCCGCTGGCATTCTGGGCAAGCTGGTTGGCCTGGCCGGCGTTGTCGGCGTTCTGGCGCACCGTCGTGCCCAGCTCCTCCATCGACGAGGCGGTCTGCTCCAGCGCGCTGGCCTGGCTTTCGGTGCGGGACGACAAGTCCATGTTGCCCTGGGCGATCTCGGCGCTGGCCGTGGACACGCCCTCGGCGCCCTTGCGCACCGAGGACACCAGCACCACCAGGCTTTGCTGCATGCTCGAAAGTGCCCCCAGCAGCCGGCCGAATTCGTCCCTGGTTTCAACCGTGATGTGGCGGCTGATGTCACCTTGTGCGATTTCATCGATCAATTGCACGGCGCGGTTGAGCGGCCCGACAATGGCACGCACGATCAGCACCGCCGCCCAGCAGGCCAGGGCCACGACCACCACGGCGCCGATGATCAGCACCAGCTGCCGCTGCTGGGTCGAGGCCTCGGCTTCGCGGATCATGTCCAGCGAGCGCCCGGCGGTGAAGGCACTGTATTCGTCCGTGGCGCGGATCAGCGCGGCCAGCAGCGGACGGCACTGGGCGTTCATCTTCTGCACGGCGGCTTCACGCTGGTTGCCCAGCACCATGCCGACAATGGACATCGCCACCGGTTCATATTCGCTCTCTATGCGGGCGATATTGTCGACCTTGGCGCGCACCTCGGGGTTCACGCCGGGCTTGGCCGCCAGGGCCTGGAGTTCGGCAAGGTACTTGCGCACATCGCCGACGGCTTTCTCGACCGCGGCCTTTTCCTGGGCCAGATCCTGCGGTGAAGTCACCAGCGCCAGATTGCGCGCGGCAACCGCGCGTTCATCCACCGCCAGCCGCACCTTGTTGGCCATGTCGGCGCGAGCCTGGATGCCGTGGACATAATTGTGGAATTGCGTGCTGTCATCCTTCATCATCTGGATGGAATACACCGCAATACCGATGATCAAGGCAATCAGCAGACCAAAGGTGGCAATGAGCTTGGCTTTGACCGAAAGATTTCTCCAGGACTGCATGGCTTCTTCCCCTGCCATTGGCATGGCGTTATGAGTGAAAAATCAAATAAGCCGTTGAAAAAGTCCCAGGCCGGATAATGCTTTCTGGACTCAAAGCAAATGCACGCGCAGTCGAATGCATCCATGGCAGGCGCGGCTGGCAGCTGCCCCTGTCAGTGAACTTCCCGAGAAATCCGTCCCTGCGGAAAAACCCTGAAATTACAAATCAACAACTTTGATTCAATTTGTAGCATTAGACCGCGTGCATGCCGTTTTGACATGCATCAACACATAGATTTTTTCTTTATTGATTTCTTGATGGATAGATATCGCTGTATTTCGCGGCCACTGAAGCGACATCTTCACTCACCAGGGAATAACTTAATAAGCAATTACCCTTAATTGAATGCTTGCAAGCATTTACCCCGCCAAGCGATAAATGCCTGCATCCCGAATCTCCGCGCGGCGGCCAGGCGCAAAGCCGCCGCCGCATATATTAAAGCGTGACTTTGGCGTCGCGAATCACACGGCCCCACTTCTTGGTTTCGGCAGCAATGAAGCGGTCGCACTCTTCGGGCGTCGAGCCCTCGGCCACCGTGCCCATGGCTTCAAGGCGCGCCTGGCCTTCGGCGCTGTAGAGAATCTTGCGCACTTCGGCCGACATGCGCTGCAGGATCTCGCGCGGCACGCCCGCAGGCGCCACCATTGCCGCCCAGGTGCTGCCCACCAGGCCATCAATCCCCTGCTCGATGAACGTCGGCACGTCGGGCAGTGAAGGAATGCGCTTTTCACTGGCCACGCCGATCAACCGGATGCGGCCGGCCTTGGCGGGCTGGATCAGGTTCGGTGGCGGGTCGAGAAACAGCGCGACCTGGCCGCCCATCAGATCGACCAGGGCCGGCGACGCGCCCTTGTAGGGCACATGCACCATGTCGGTCTTGGTCAGCAGCTTGAGCAGCTCGGTCGTGAGGTGGGCGCTGGAGCCGCTGCCCGACGATGCAAAGCTCACCTTGCCCGGATTGGCACGCGCGTAGGCGACCAGCTCCTGGGCGTTCTTGAAAGGCGCATTGAGCGACACCGCAGCGACCAGCGGCGACACGCCCATCAGCGAGACACCCACGATGTCCTTGGTCGGGTGGTAAGGCAGCTTGTCGTAAAGCGTGGTGTTGCCCGCAAACGCGGCAATCACCACGCCAAAGGTCAGGCCGTCGGGCGCGGACTTGGCAACCTGGTCGACGCCAATGATGCTGTTGGCGCCAGGCTTGTTCTCGATGACGATGGGCTGGCCCAGCGCCTTTTGCAGGCCGACCTGCAGCATGCGTGCCATCTGGTCGGTGAAACCACCGGCGGTGTAGGGAACGATGATGCGCACCGGCTTGCTGGGCCAGGGCGTCTGGGCCCAGGTCGGGGCCGACGCGGCGGCAGCGCCCGCGGCGGCGGTTTGAAGGAAGGAACGGCGTGAAGTCGATGGCGACATGGTTTTTCTCTTTCTGCTCGATTGCCGTGAAATGCGCGCCTGTGTTGTCTCCGGCGGGCCGGCACAGGCGCGTGGGAGCGCCAGGCGCTCAGACTGCCTTGACCAGCTCGGGCACGGCCGTGAACAGATCGGCTTCCAGGCCGTAGTCGGCCACGCTGAAGATCGGCGCTTCCGGGTCCTTGTTGATTGCCACGATCACCTTGGAGTCCTTCATGCCGGCCA
>Ga0308157_10000626_pt1 | contig 105120 bp, 98 predicted proteins | sample PhyBR1_FD_201035 | JGI IMG/M metagenome (GOLD analysis project Ga0308157, IMG submission 201035) | Phyllosphere microbial communities from UC Gill Tract Community Farm, Albany, California, United States - DLSLB.R1 | ecosystem: Host-associated > Plants > Phyllosphere > Unclassified | place...
AAGAGTGAACCACCTGATCCCTTCCCGAACTCAGAAGTGAAACCTCTTAGCGCTGATGGTAGTGTGGGGTTACCCATGTGAGAGTAAGTCATCGCCAGCTTTTAAATCTAAAACACCCCGATCTCTAACGAGAGCGGGGTGTTTTTTTATGTGCGCTATTGGAATATCTGGAAGAACGAAGTATAAAATCTAGATCAAGAATTTTTTATCATTAAATGATAAATTAATTGCTTTACCTAACATGAAAAAAATATAGGAATATAAAAAATGTCAGAATACACCTTGCCGCATTTTGGAATACTGCAATTAGAATCACTAGAAGAATATTATCAAGTTGATCTTGAGCTTAATGGCAAAGCTGTTCAAGTTGATTTAAATTTTGAAGCGAATACTTTGGATGTAGAAACTTTTCAACGAGTTAAGTCTTTTATTGAAAATATAGAAAAATTTGATCAAAAAAACCAAGATTATATTCAACAAGATTTTGAAAATGAAAGGGAAGGGACTGTTAAAGAATATGTGGATTTTCATATTGAAGAATTAGGCGATGATTTCTTAGAAAAAATTGGAATTTCTAATCCAATAGACAAAGCACAGCAGTTTTTTACCAAATTATATTTAACAAGAGTTGGGCTTTATCCAGATGGAAAATATGATACATCATATTTTGCTGTCTTTGATTACACTACAAATAGAGACTTAACTGATCAGTTAATCGTCGTTAAAACAGATGATCATGGTAATTTGGATCATTTAAGTTGGGAAAGCTAACGATGCAGTAAAGTGAAACGGCCGTATTCAGAAGTCTATAGATTCTAAAACAATGTAGGAATAAAAAACAAAACCCCATCATGATGACGGGGTTTTCTTCGTATTGATGCGTTAGATCTAACTTTTGTTAAATTTTACACCTTATCTTTAAAGTTTCAATCCAACAAACTCATGACATCATCTTCAGACAATTTCACTTCATTTTCATGATCAATACTTAGAATAGATTTGGCAAGATCAGCTTTATTTTTCTGTAAGGCTAAAATCTTTTCTTCAATACTTTGGTTGGTAATCAACTTATAAACGAATACAGGTTTATCTTGACCAATACGCCATGCACGATCAGAAGCTTGATCTTCAGCCGCTGGGTTCCACCAAGGATCATAATGAATCACTGTATCAGCAGCAGTGAGATTAAGCCCAACACCACCTGCCTTTAAACTGATGAGGAAAACAGGAATATCGCCTGTTTGGAATGCTGTGATCACTTCATCACGTTTTTTGGTTTGTCCAGTAAGTTTTACATTTCGAATATTTAAGGCTTTTAAATGCTCTTCAATGAGTTGTAGCATCGTGGTGAATTGAGAGAAGATTAAAATTTTACGTCCTTCCTCAACCATATCTTGAACCATTTCCAATAAATGATCTAATTTTGCTGATTCAACATTTTGATTTTTGACTTGATCAAGTTGTAAAAGGCTTGGATGGCAGCAAACTTGTCGAAGCTTAAGCAATGCACTTAAAATTTGAATCTGACTACGATGGAAGCCTTTAGCTGCAATCAACTCACGAATATTCTTTTGCATTGTTGCACGAACAGCTTCATAGAGCTTAGATTGCTGTTCATTCATATCAATATTGACTTCAATCGTAGTTTTTTCAGGAAGCTCTTTCGCCACCTCTGTTTTTAAACGACGTAACATAAATGGTTTAATACGAGAAATGAGCTTGGTTTTAACCTGAAGATCTGCATGTTTCTCGATAGGATTGCGATATTTTTTATTAAACAGTTCCTGACTATATAAAAAACCAGGCATTAAGAAATGGAACAATGACCATAACTCACCCAAATGGTTTTCCATCGGTGTACCAGTTAAGCATAGACGATGTTTTGCTTTGATTTGTCGCACCACTTGAGAGGCTTTGGCGCGTGGGTTTTTAATGTTTTGCGCTTCATCCAAAATCAATAAATGATATTGATAGGGCAGTAAAAATTCTTCATCACGGCCCAAAAGTGGGTAGGTACTGAGCACAATATCAACATTTTTAATCTCTTGAAAATGCTCGACTCGATCTTGCCCTTGTAAGACCAAAACTTTTAATTCAGGGGTGAATTTCTCAGCTTCTTTACGCCAGTTATGCATTAAAGAGGTTGGTGCAATAATCAAGGCAGGGCGTTGATTTAATCGGCCTGCCTGCTTTTCTAATAGAATATGCGCAAGTGTTTGTGCTGTTTTACCGAGTCCCATATCATCGGCAAGGATACCGCCATGTTCAGTTTCACGTAAAAACTGTAGCCATGCTAAACCTTGTTGTTGATATGGGCGTAGTTCGCCTTGGAAGCCTTGTGGTGTACAGATTTGATCTTGATAACTATTTTGAAGCTTTTCAGCAAATATTTTCAGGCGTTCGTTGGTGCGCCAAGGCATGCCCAAATGATGCTGTAAATCTAAGAATTGAGCGGCATCGTATTGATCTAATGTTGCAGATTCAGGATGTCGTAAAATTTCTTTTAAATAGATCAGAATGGGCTTAATTTCTTGATTTCTAAGCGCCAGTTGTGTTTGAGCTTCTCTTAAATGAACAATTAAGAAGCTGTCACTGTCCATTTTTTCAATATAATCATCTTCTAAAAGATGTGGATTGTGCTGTATCGCATAGCCAAGAAGATCAATCAGGTTATAGGTGTTGCCATTCATATCCTGAATCGTCGCACCGACATTAAACCAGTCTTGTTTTTTTTCAGATTCATTTAATGAGAGTTGCAGGTTTTGTGTTGCACTTAAATTGAACTGACTATCTAGGGTATGTTCAACTTTCCAGCCGAGACCTTCGATTTTATTTTCAGGAACTAGCTGCTCAACCCAAGCCATGGGATCTGCATAAACAATTGAATTTTCAGTGATGTCATCAAAAGCAGGGCGTTTGCTTTTTGGTAGCTTGCTAATCCGTTGCATGGATTTAACTGAATGAATTAATTCATCAATATGTTTCTTTTCAGCAACTAAATCGCGTTGTTGGCGAACCGCTTTTTCATCAATATTGATAATGAAACTGTCATCAGGGAAACCCGCTTTAATTCGTCCAGCTGAGTATTCAAATTCAATTTCAGCAATTGCATAATGATGCATATGACCAAGACGATCATATTGCGGATGTGTTCCAAAACGTAAAATAGGTGAGGGTTTGCCTTTTAATATTTCTATACTTTGTGTAAATGGCGCTTGAGGTAAATCTTCAAAAAATGCATAGGGTTGAATCACTTGCTCAAATTCAGCCATTAACTCCACAGGCATTTGTGGCATATTCAGCAATTCTTCGATCATTTCACTAGAATATAAAGACTCAAGTACACCGACTTGGTTTTTAAGGGTATCGAGATAACTTAATGGATGAGAATGAATAATATAAATTTGTTCAGCATGGTCAGGTGAAATTTCTAGATGATTTTCATCAAAAAATTGTGCTTTAAGTTTCTCTGTTTGTTGTTCTGTACGCGTTTGCCAGTTGAATTCAATTTTATAAGCTTGATCAGACCATGTTAAAGGTAATCTTTGTACATCTAGTGCGTAACAAGCGCTACTTTGAATAGCCGTTCTTAGATGTTCTTGATAGATTCCTGAAATATCCCATGACGCAGGATAGAAATGAACATCGCTAAAATTTAGCTTAGCGAAAAAATACAAATGACTAAAGATTTTCTTTTCTTCTTTGCTCACTTTAAGACGTTCATTTAATACATTGTCATAGCTGGTATAGAGCGCGGTATCTCTAATTTTTCCATCTTTGTTACGACGAACTTTAAAAACACTAAGTTGTAATTTGGCGGTGTTATTTTTTGGTTGGAAAATATAAATAAGTTGGTGCTGTACTGGCGTTTCAGTGCGTTGAACTTGTGCCAATTGTTGTTTAAATTGAGCGAGCCAAGCTTTTGCCGTGGTGTGGGTAGAACTATTTGTTGTGGTTTGAGCTTGGTCTAATGGGTTTAGTTTTTGACGTGCGGTTGGGTTGGAAAGCTGTTGATCATAAAAATAACGTGCAAGTGCAGCCGAATGCTTACAATCGTAACCAACAGGGCAACTACAGTCGGTATCCACAATTTTATTTGTTAAAGGATTATAGATAACAGCCGTTTCATAATAATCCGTTCCCTGAATTTGTGCTTCGATGACTAAATTATCCCGATCAGGGTAGACCTCTAAGGATTTTAGATCAATTTTTTTGACATAACTCAAGCTTCTTTGAATGGTTGCAGGGTTAAAACGTGATAAAAATTGATTCAATGTCGCCATTATTTATAGAGCTAAAAATTAAAAGGAAATTACTAACAGTGTAACGGATTTTTGATCATGAATCTGAAATTAATATATGAGTTTTGATCAAAAATGACATGTTTTTAAATACAAATTGATCGTTTCTGCAACTTTAAATTAAATAAAATCTGTCAGTATAAGTTTTTCAAAATAATGCTGGGAAGCAAATCAAGATGAAGCATAATCCAATTTACTATACAGATCAGCATTTTGCATTTGCAGATTCCATTCGAAAGTTTGTTCAAAAAGAATTAATGCCACATATCAATCAATGGGAAGAGGCAGAAACCTTTCCAAAAGAACTTTATAAAAAAGCCGCAGATATCGGCTTATTGGGGATAGGTTTTGACGAAAACTATGGGGGAATTCCAGAAACCGATGCTTTTCATGTGTTGTTGTCTTCGATTGAGTTAGCCAAAACAGGTTCAGGTGGTTTATGTGCTTCCTTATTGTCACATTCGATTGGCGCACCTCCAATCAATCATTTTGCTTCAGATGAGATTAAACAAACTGTATTGACTCAAATCTTGGCAGGGGAAAAAATTTCAGCGTTGGCGATTACTGAACCCACGGGTGGGTCTGATGTAGCAGCACTTAAGACCAAAGCTGTACGGGATGGTCAAGACTATATTGTCAGTGGCGAAAAAACCTTTATTACATCGGGCATTCGTGCTGATTATTATACTGTTGCGGTACGTACAGATCCTGATGCCAAAGGCCCGAATGGTATCTCGATGTTATTGATGGATGCTCATAGTGACGGCATAAGCAAATCAAAACTCGACAAAATGGGATGGTGGGCTTCGGATACGGCTCATCTCCATTTTGATCAGGTTCGTGTTCCTGCAAGCAATTTGTTGGGAGCAGAAAATATGGGTTTCCTTGTGATTATGAATAACTTCAATATGGAGCGGTTTTTTCTTGCTGCCAGTAGTTATGGTTTTGCATTAACCTGTTATGAAGAAGCATTGGAATGGGCACGAGAACGAAAAACCTTTGGTAAACGTTTAGTTGATCATCAAGTGGTTCGGCATAAATTAGTCGATATGGCGACTCGCTTAACCACAACACTTGCTTTGTTAGAGGATACTGCTTATCGCTTAGGGAAGCCTGAAATGCAGGGCAATGAGTTGATTGCGCAAATCTGTATGCTTAAAAATGTAGCCACTCAAACTATGCAATTTTGTGCCGATGCAGCGGTACAAACGTTAGGGGGCATGGGCTTTATGCGAGGCACTAAGTCTGAACGGATTTACCGTGATGTTAAAGTCAATATGATTGGTGGTGGGGCGGAAGAAATTATGAAAGACCTCGCGAGTCGTCAATTGGGCTATTAGAATATCGAGAATGGATTAAACTAGAACTGTACACAATAAATCGCAATAAAAATAAGCAGGGAACAACAAGATATGGATCATTTAAATAACCCGATTTACTACACCGCTGAACATCGTGCATTTGCAGACAGTGTGAAGAAATTTGTTGAAAAAGAGATTTCTCCTTTTGTCAATGAATGGGATGAGGCTGAAACTTTTCCTCGTGAACTTTATCAAAAGGCTGCTGCAATTGGTCTATTGGGTTTAGGCTTTGATGATGAGCATGGAGGAATCTCAGATGCAGATGCATTTCATGTGTTCTTAGCCGCAGTTGAAACAGCCAAAGCAGGCTCTGGTGGTGTACATATTTCTTTGATGATTCATACCATTGGTACACCACCAATTCATCACTTTGCTCAGTCACATATTCGTGACAAGGTGATGCCACAAATTATTTCAGGCGAAAAAATTTCTGCACTTGCGATTACTGAACCAAGCGGCGGTTCTGATGTTGCTGCATTACAAACCAAAGCAATCCGCGAAGGTGATTTTTATCTGGTGAGTGGTGAAAAAACCTTTATTACTTCAGGTATGCGCGCAGATTATTATACGGTAGCGGTGAGAACCGATCCTGAAAATAAAGGTGCGAGTGGTATTTCGATGCTATTGGTTGATGCACATAGTGATGGCATCACTAAATCACCGTTAAAGAAAATGGGCTGGTGGGCATCGGATACTGCTCATTTGCATTTTGACCAAGTCAAAGTTCCTGTAGAAAATCTTCTTGGTGAAGAAAATGCTGGCTTTAAGGTCATTATGAAGAACTTCAATATGGAGCGCTTTTGGTTAGCCTCTATGGCCTATGGTTATGCCTTGGTCTGTTATCAAGAGGCTTTAGAATGGTCTAAAGCGCGGAAGACTTTTGGAAAACGCTTAGTTGATCATCAAGTGGTACGTCATAAGTTGGTTGATATGGCCACGCGTTTAACCACAACACGGGCATTATTGGAAGATACTGCGTATCGTATGGGGCAAGCTGAACTACAGGGCAGTGATTTAATTGCACAAATTTGTATGTCAAAAAATATCGCAACCCAAACCATGCAGTTCTGTGCAGATGCAGCAGTGCAAACCTTGGGTGGCATGGGCTTTATGCGAGGGACTAAATCTGAGCGTATTTATCGTGAGGTCAAAGTAAATATGATCGGTGGCGGTGCTGAAGAGATCATGAAAGATTTGATTAGTAAGCAGTTGGGGTTTTGATGACAAATTTTTAAGTGATAAAAACTTACAATGTTGGTTTTTGCTGAAAAAATAACCATGGTATGATATATACCAATGGTTGTTATCAATTTGAGGAGTCCTTATGGAAGTAGCAAAAATTTTTCAATCAGGACGTAGCCAAGCTATTCGTTTACCTAAAGCATTTCGTTTTGAGGGTAAAGAAGTTGTGGTTAAACACTTTGGTAATGGTGTTTTGCTATTACCTTTAAATAATCCTTGGGAAATTATGCAAGAAGCTGTGTTTGAGTTTGAAGATAATTTTTTGTTTGAGCGGGAAGATCAAGGCATTCAAAGTCGAGAAGAATTATTGTGATTTACTTACTTGATACCAATATCTGTATTTATATTATTAACAACAAACCACCACATGTATTTGAAAAATTTAAACAATATCAATTAGGTCAGCTGTCAATTTCAAGTATTAGTGCTTCGGAGTTGGCTTTTGGGGTAGAAAAGTCAGGGTCTCTGCGAAATAAAAATGCTTTGGATAAATTTTTAGCTCCTTTAGATGTTCTTCCCTATGATGAAAGTGCAATTTGGCATTATGCAAAATTAAGACAATCATTACAGTCTAAAGGACAAATGATTGGTAGCTTAGATATGTTAATCGCAGCACATGCGCTAGCATTAGATACTGTTTTGGTGACAAATAATATGAAAGAATTTGAACGAATTGATGGATTAAAATTAGAAAATTGGGTTTGAACGTTAATTTTTGAAAGAATTATCTACTTATTAAGTAAGTTGAATCATCTGTTCACCTCAAATTCTTATATTACGTTTGTATTACTTATGAATCGCCATTTCCAAAACGATTTCAGTCAGTTCATCTAAGCTCATTTTACCATTGGGATTATACCAAGTGACGGTCCAAGCAATCGCACCGCCCAGTAAACGGCGCCAAATAAAAGCATCATGCTGAATTTTGCCGAGGTCGCGCAATTTCTCAATCACAGCGAACCAGATATCCTCATAATCATTTCGCAGTTTAAGAAGTTCATCTTGCCGTTGTTTTGACAACGCAAACCATTCATAAACTAAAACAGCCATGGCTGAACCGGTATCTCCAGTAATCGAAATTAACTCAGCTTTGATCAAGTGTTTTAACTGTTGTTCAGCATCATCCGATTTTTGGATTGCATCAAGCATACGGGCATGATTGTAAATAATGGTTTCATGCATGACATTGGCAAGAATATCATCCTTGCTTTTAAAATGATGAAACAAGCTACCCGATTGAATTCCAATAAAATTTGCTAACTCACGAACTGTAGTTTTGGCATAACCTTGCTTATGAAATAAATAAGCAGCACCAAGTAATAAACGACCTTTAGGGCTGTCATCAAAACATGCGATTGGTTGGATATCATCGATTGAGTGAGCAATCATCGGATCATTTTTTCCATAAAGTTAAGCAAATAATTCATTGTTTAAAACGTGTTTTAGCACATTTGCCAATTCAGGATAACATTTTGCCCTTTACAAACCAAGCGCTTGCTTGGTAGATTAATGTATAAATTTTATTCAGAACAATGAAAACAAGATAGGTGTGAAAATGGAAGATCAGCGTATTGTGAAAATTGGATGTGCTTCAGGTTTCTGGGGGGACACCAATACCGCAGCATTTCAGTTGGTACATTTGTCTGACATCAATTATTTGGTTTTTGATTATCTTTCAGAAATCACCATGTCTATCATGGCAAAAGCGATGATGACCAATCCAGAACATGGTTATGCTTTGGATTTTGTCAGTAGGGTGATGACACCGCTGCTTAAAAAAATCAGTGATAAAAAAATAAAAGTGATTAGCAATGCTGGTGGTGTCAATCCATTGGCATGTCGTGATGCCTTGCAGAAAGTACTTGAAGCACAAGGATTGGATTTAAAAATTGCAGTGGTATTGGGGGATGACCTATTGCTACAACAAGCCAAATTAAAAACACAAAATATTAAAGAGATGTTTAGTGGCGAAGATTTGCCTAGCCAATTAGCCAGTTGTAACGCATATCTAGGAGCTGTTCCAATTCGAGACGCACTTGATCAAGGTGCAGATATTGTCATCACTGGGCGAGTGGTAGATTCAGCTGTGGTGCTTGCACCTTTGTTGCATGAATATCAATGGTCCTTAGAGGATTATGACAAGCTGTCCCAAGGTTCTTTGGCAGGGCATATCATTGAGTGTGGTGCACAATGTACAGGTGGCAATTTTACAGATTGGCGCTTAGTACAAGGCTTTGACAATATGGGGTTTCCAATTGTTGAAGTGAAAGCAGATGCATCATTTATTGTGACTAAACCCAAAGGAACCGGTGGACTGGTTTCGGTTGCAACTGTTGCTGAACAAGTTGTCTATGAAATTGGCAATCCGCAAGCGTATTTACTGCCCGATGTTACTGCAGATTTTAGCCAAGTGAAATTAGAACAGGTGGGTGAAGATCGAGTTTTAGTGATTGGCGCAAAAGGTAGAGCACCAACACAACAATATAAAGTCAGTGCAACCTATCCCGATGGTTATCGTGTTTTGGTGAGTTTTCTAATAGCAGGACGCGAAGCCCCTGAAAAAGCCCAAGTAATTGCAGATGCAATATTAACTAAGTGTGAGCGTGTTTTAGCATTACGTTCAGTTCCACCATTCTTAGAAAAATCAGTTGAAATATTGGGTATTGAAAGTACCTATGGCGCAAATGCGCAGCAGATCAATAGTCGAGAAGTGGTTGTCAAAATCGCTGTAAAGCACATGTTTAAAGAAGCATGTATGTTCTTTGCTTCTGAAATTGCCCAAGCATCTACCGGAATGGCTCCTGCATTGGCTGGAATTGTTGGGGGGCGTCCCAAAGCTTCTCCTGTGATTAAGTTGTTCTCGTTTTTAGTGGATAAATCAAAACTAAGTGTTGTGATCGACATCAATGGTCAGCGTCAAAATATACAGATTCCATCAGGTTGCTCAGATCAATCTTTTGATGTTGTTGCAGTGGGTGAGGTTGCTCAATTTACGGGTCAAGAGATTGAAGTTCCTTTAGTTGAAATTGCCCATGCTCGGAGTGGCGATAAAGGTAATCACAGCAATATTGGAGTGATCGCACGTCAGCCTGAATATCTACCTTGGATTCGCGCCAATTTGACTGAGGAAAAGGTCAAAGAATATATGCAGCATGTTTTAGACCCTGAAAAGTCTAAAGTGATTCGTTATGAAATCACAGGGTTTAATGCCTTAAATTTTATGCTGGAAAATGCCTTAGGTGGTGGAGGAATTGCCAGTTTACGTATTGATCCACAAGGTAAAGCTTTTGCACAGCAGCTTTTAGATATGCCAGTCAAAATCCCAGCGAGTTTAAAGTCCTTCTAATCCTTGTTTACGAACGTGGGGCGAATTCCTCGCTTTTTAAAAGGGAGCTTGGAGCAGGATTTAAGCAAGTTAAAAGACAACAATTTGGATATAAAAATGCATTATCACTCAATATTTAGATCGGATGCTTTTCAGGACCAAGTCATCATTGTGACCGGTGGTGGTTCGGGTATAGGACGCTGTACTGCTCATGAACTGGCAGCTTTAGGGGCTCAAGTGGTGATTACAGGGCGGAAAATTGAAAAGCTGGAAAATGTCAGCAAAGAAATCATCGAAGATGGTGGCAAAGTTCATTTTATCGTTTGTGATAATCGCGAAGAACACAACGTGAAAGAGATGATTGCTGAAGTGATTGAAAAATTTGGCAGACTCGATGGCCTTGTTAATAACGCTGGCGGTCAGTTTCCCTCAAATTTAGAAGGCATTTCTGCCAACGGTTTTGATGCTGTGGTACGGAACAATCTGCATTCAACTTTCTACTTAATGAAAGAAGCCTATAACCAATGGATGGCAAAACATGGTGGCAGTATTGTCAATATGGCAGCTGATATGTGGGGTGGCATGCCGGGGATGGGACACTCTGGTGCAGCCCGTGCTGGGGTAGATAATTTAACCAAAACAGCAGCGGTGGAATGGGGGCGTTCTGGGGTACGTGTTAACTGTGTTGCACCTGGTTGGGTTGTTTCTTCAGGAATGGACAATTACACCGGTGATTTTGCCAAATTTATCATTCCAAGTTTGGCGGGGAATGTACCATTGAAACGGATGGGGACAGAGTCTGAAATTTCTTCAGCGATCTGCTATTTGCTTTCAGAAGCAGCAGGTTTTATTTCTGGCATGACGATTCGTATTGATGGCGCTGCGTCCTTAGGCACTCGAATGTATCCATTGGCAGATGCTTCGAATAGCGAGTCGTTTAATGGCTTCCATCGTGCCTTTATTCCAGATGTATTAAAACAACAATTGAGTGATCAAACCAATAACCAGCAGACAGGAGAAAATTCATGACTGTTCTCCAATCCGAAATTGCAGTTGGCAGTGAGCAATTTGAACAGAACAAGCAGGCATTACTTGCTCAAATTGCCGAAGTACGCGCAGTACAAAATAAGAATATTGAAAAATCATATGCAGCCAAACCCAAATTTGACAAGAAAGGTAAAATTTTACCGCATGAACGTGTCCGTTTAGCTCTTGATGCTGATTCACCATTTGTAGAACTGTGTGGTTTGGTGGGTTATGCCATGCATGATGATAAAGATGGTTCAGATGCAGGTGGTGGGATTATTTCAGGGATTGGTTTTGTCAGTGGTGTTCGTTGTCTGATTTCGGCAAGTAACAGTGCAATTAAAGGCGGAACAATGTCACCGATGGGGGTACAAAAAACCTTACGTTTGCAGGCGATTGCTTTTGAACAGAAATTACCAATGCTGACTCTCACTGAAAGTGGGGGGGCCAACTTAAATTACGCTGCTGAAGTGTTTACCTATGGTGGAATGACCTTTGCCAATCAGGCACGACTGTCTGCTGCAGGCTTACCTCAAGTCTCCGTGGTACATGGTAATGCAACAGCCGGTGGAGCGTATCAACCGGGTTTATCTGATTATGTGATTGCAGTTCGCAAGCAAACTGAGATGTTACTCGCAGGGCCACCTTTACTTTTGGCGGCAACTGGAGAAGTGGCAACAGCAGAGGAACTCGGTGGTGCAGAAATGCATGCACAAGTTGCTGGAACAGCAGAATTTTTAGCCGAGAATGATGCCGATGGGATTCGTATTGCCCGTGAGGTTTTTGAGCATCTTAATTGGAAAGAACAAACTCAAAAGTTAAACTTAAGCTATAAAGAGCCACGTTATTCTGCTGAGGAGCTGTTAGGGATCATTCCTGCAAGTCCGAAGCAGCCTTTTGACATGAAAGATGTGATTGCACGAATTGTTGATGACTCTGAATTCTTTGAAGTAAAACAAGAATATGATGCATTGACTGTGTGTGGCTGGGCAAAAATTGGTGGGTTACATATCGGAATTATCACCAACAACGGACCGATTACCCCACAAGGCGCCACCAAAGCTGCACAGTTCATTCACCTCTGTGAACAGACCAAACGCCCATTACTGTTTTTACATAACACCACAGGCTTTATGGTCGGAACTGATGCTGAACAGAACGGCATTATTAAGCATGGTTCGAAATTGATTCAGGCCGTTGCCAATACCACTGTACCGAAAATTTCTATCGTTGTGGCCGGTTCCTATGGCGCGGGCAATTACGCGATGTGTGGACGTCCATTATCACCGCAATTTATTTTTGCATGGCCAAACTCGCATGTGGCGGTGATGGGTTCAGCTCAGGCTGGCAAGGTATTACGTATCGTAGCGGAAGGAAAGCAAAAAGCTTCAGGGATGGAGCCTAACGAGCAGATGCTAGATTTCTTAGAGCAAAGTACAGCAGCAAAATTAGAACAGCAGTCAACCGCCTTATTTAATACGGCCATGTTGCATGATGATGGAATTATCGACCCGCGTGATACACGCAAAGTCCTGATCTTCTTATTAGAAACAATTTATGAAGCAGAACATCGCAAACTAAATCCAATACGATTTGGTGTATCGAGGCTTTAAAAATCCTCGCCCTTGCGAAGCTCATCATTCCTCATCTTTTAAAAGTGGGGTGTTCTCCGCTTTATTAAAGCGAGTTAAAGAAGATTAAATTTAAGGAAAAAAACAATGAAATTTACAACAGAGCATGAAGCACTACGCCGTACCACACGTCAATTTGTTGAGACTGAACTCAATCCTTATATTCCGACATGGGAAGCTGAAGGGCGATTTCCTATTCATGATGTGTTTAAAAAACTGTCGGATTTAGGTTTGCTGGGGATTTGTAAGCCTGAAGAAAATGGCGGATTAGGCTTAGATTATTCTTATAACCTTGTGGTTGCAGAAGAATTAGGGCGAGCCGCCTGTGGTGGCGTACCTTTGGCGATTGGTGTGCAAACGGATATGGCAACACCAGCCTTAGCGCGCTTTGGTAGTCAAGAATTACGAGATGAATTTTTAACACCAGCAATTGCGGGTGAATATGTTGCTTCGATTGCTGTATCGGAAGTACATGCAGGTTCAGACGTCGCAGCCATCAAAACCACCGCAAAAAAACAGGGTGATGATTATGTGATTAATGGCAGCAAAATGTGGATTACCAACTCCCTACAAGCTGACTTTTTTTGCTTATTGGCCAATACCTCTGATGATAAACCGCATGTCAATAAGTCCATGATTATTGTTCCTGCAAAATCCGCAGGCATCTCTTTCTCTGAACCGCTTAATAAACTGGGAATGCGTTCAACCACAACAGCAGAAGTCTACTTTGACAATGTTCGTGTACCACAACGCTACTTGGTGGGCGCAGAAGGTATGGGCTTTATGATGCAAATGATGCAGTTCCAAGAAGAACGAATGTGGGCGGCTGCCAATGCAATTGGTGGTTTGGAAAATGTCATTCAACAAACCATTCAATATACCAAAGAACGAAGCACCTTTGGACAACCATTGATTAATAACCAATATGTACATTTCCGTTTTGCTGAGTTGATGACCGAAGTGGAAGCTTTACGTGCCTTAACCTATCGTGCTTGTGAAATTCATATTGACGGCGGAAACGCAACAGAAATTGCCTCTATGGCAAAACTTAAAGCAGGTCGTTTGACGCGAGAAGTTGCGGACAGTTGCCTACAGTTCTGGGGTGGAAATGGTTTTATGTGGGATAACCCCGCTTCTCAGCTGTATCGTGATGGCCGTTTAGGTTCGATTGGTGGCGGTGCAGATGAAATTATGCTTGGAATTATTTGTAAGTTGATGGACATCCTTCCATCTAAACGTCAATAACAAGGAGAATAAATATGGCACTTTCGCAATCTCTAACAACACAACAATTTGATCGCAGTATTGAGCTTGAGCAAGAAGGTAGCATTTTAACCCTATGGCTTAATCGACCTGAGAGTCGCAATGCCATGAGTTTGAATATGGTCAAAGCGATTCAACAGGTGTTTAAAACGATTCAAGATGACATCACTATTCGTGCAGTCATTTTACGCGGTAAAGATGGACATTTTTGTGCAGGCGGCGACATTAAAGATATGGCTCAACTGCGTGGTGAGGCCACCAATGTTGGTTCTAATAAGCCTTATGTTGATTTCAATCGTCAATTTGGGCATATGCTGGAGCAAGTGGATCAAGCGCCACAAACTGTTGTCGCAGTTTTAGAAGGTGCGGTATTGGGTGGTGGTTTTGGCTTGGCCTGTGTTTCAGATATTGCAATCAGCCTTGCCGATGCCAAATTTGGTTTACCTGAAACAGGATTAGGGGTTATTCCCGCACAGATTGCCCCATTTGTGGTAAAGCGAATTGGCTTAACTCAAGCGCGTCGTTTGGCTTTACTTGGTGCGCGTTTTGAGGGGCATACCGCATTGAAGGTTGGTGTTGTACATGAAGTGGTTGAGAATGAAAAAGCACTGGAAGTTTTATTGATCGAAACCATTCAGCAGATTAAACGTACTGCCCCACAAGCGTCTCGTGTGACTAAAGCTTTATTGCACCGTACTTTAAATGAAGCTTTGACGCCTTTATTGGATGATGCTGCGCAGCAATTTGCCAATGCTGTGGGGGGGGAAGAAGGTATAGAAGGCACAATGGCCTTTATCCAAAAGCGTCATCCAAATTGGTTTGATGCATAAGTCTGACAATGCGGATCACTGATCTTGATTGAGATCGGTGTGATTCAACCAAGATAATCAAGTGAATATAAAACCAAAAATAGGGAAAACGAGAATGGCATTTTCAAAAATATTGGTGGCGAATCGTGGTGAAATTGCTGTTCGCGTGATGAAAACAGCAAAAGCAATGGGCTATCAGACTGTGGCTGTCTATTCAGATGCAGATCGTTATGCACGTCATGTACAGCTTGCAGATGAGGCTGTATATATTGGTGCTTCAAAAGTTTCAGCGTCCTATTTATCTATTCAAAATATTATCGAAGCATGTAAAAAAACGGGGGCTGATGCTGTTCATCCCGGTTATGGTTTCCTTTCTGAAAATACCGATTTTGCAGCAGCTTGTGAGAAAAATGGAATTACCTTTATTGGCCCACCTGCACCTGCAATTGAATTGATGGGCAGTAAACGCCTGTCAAAAATTGCCATGATTCAGGCGGGTGTACCATGTGTACCAGGCTATGAAGGTGATCAGCAAGATATAGAGTATTTAGAACAACAAGCCAATAAGATTGGTTATCCACTGATGGTCAAAGCTTCAGCAGGCGGTGGTGGGCGCGGTATGCGTCTGGTACAGCAATCTGCTGATATTGTTGAAGCCTTAAAAACAGCGCGCTCTGAAGCAGAAAATGCCTTTGGTTCAGGTGAGCTGATTCTTGAAAAAGCTGTGATTGCTCCACGCCATGTTGAGATACAGGTATTTGGCGATACCCACGGCAATTATGTGTATTTATTTGAGCGTGATTGTTCGATACAGCGTCGTCATCAAAAAGTGGTTGAGGAAGCTCCATGCCCAGTGATGACTGAAAGCTTACGCCAACAAATGGGTGAGGCTGCTGTTGCAGCAGCGAAATCATGTGATTATGTCGGTGCAGGAACGGTTGAGTTTCTATTGGATCAATCAGGTGAGTTTTATTTCCTCGAAATGAATACACGTTTGCAAGTTGAGCATCCAGTAACAGAGCTGATCACGGGTTTAGATCTGGTGGAATGGCAACTGCGTGTGGCCAATGGTGAAATCTTGCCCTTACAACAGTCTGAACTGACCTTGTCAGGGCATGCGATAGAAGTTCGCTTATATGCAGAAGACCCACGCCAAGACTTCTTGCCACAGACAGGTCAAATACAGCGCTGGCAAGCTGCTGATTTACCCAATGTTCGAATTGATCATGGTTTGTTGCAACAGGATGAAATTAGTCCATTTTACGACCCAATGGTGGCAAAAGTCATTGCATATGGTCAAACCCGTCAGGATGCCATTCGGCTCTTGGCGCGTGCTGTAGATGATTGTGTATTGTTGGGGGTAAATAGTAATAAGCAATTTTTAGTGAATTTACTTAGACACCCTATTATTGTCAAAGGCGACACCAATACTGCCTTTATTCAAGAGCACTTCCAAACAGATGCCAGCTTACATAAACAGGCTTTGGGCTTAGAACACCTAGCTGTTGCTGCGGCACTGTTGACCAATGCTTCTAGTCAAAGCAGTTGGAATACCGGAATTGCGTTATCTTTACCTTTAAAACTCAAGCATGATGATCAGTTATTACAGCTTTTGGTGAAACGTGATCAAAACCAAGTGAGCGTTGAAATTTGTGGGCAGACACTTGGGATCAGCATTATTGAACAGCAAGCAGAAAAATTCATTTATGCGGTGGATGGTGTACGCCGTTCGATTGACTATGTCTTAGATGGAAATCAGCTGTATTTAGATGCGGTAAATGGCAATATCAGCATTGAAAATATCACCTATGCAGCACCTGAAACTTCCGATGTCGCAGGCGATGGTCACATTCGTGCACCAATGGATGGTGCGATTATCAATATCTTGGTAAATGCGGGTGATACGGTGACTAAAGGTCAAACTTTGTTGATTTTAGAAGCGATGAAGATTCAGCAACAGATTAAGTCTGATGTTGATGGGGTCGTGAATGAGATTATTGGGCAAGTTGGACAACAGGTAAAGAAACGTCAGTTGGTATTGAATATTCAGGCTTGATTGATCGGATTAAACGTATTGTATAGGGACTTAAAAACTTCAATATTCTCGTGTATTGGAGTTTTTTTGATTGCTGAAAATAATAAAGCATGTACATGCTTGACAGCTTTTTAGTCTATTGTTATTTTTCGGCAATTCTTCTCAATATGCGATCCACATGCCGATTGATGATGGCTTTGTTTATCAGCCTCCTTTAGATCCACTTGACATTATTTTTGAAGATAATGACTTTGTTGCCATCAATAAACCCGCAGGGTTACTTTCAGTTCCGGGGCGTTTACCTGAACATCACGACAGCGCTTATTTTCGAGTATTGGCAATATATCCAAATGCCAAGATTACCCATCGTTTGGATATGGCAACCTCGGGCATTCTGTTGTTCGCCAAACATCGTGATGCGGAAGTTGCAGCAAGTAAAATGTTTCAAGCGAGAACTGTTAAAAAAAATTATATTGCTTTGGTGCAAGGGCAAATCAATAGCAATGGTCGTGTGGATGTGCCTTTGATTACCGATTGGGAAAATCGTCCACGCCAGATTGTGCATTTTGAGTTAGGCAAACCCGCTCAAACTTTATTTGAATCTGTAAGCTATGATGCTGAAAAGGACGTAAGTCGGGTGCTACTTACACCGATTACAGGACGTTCTCATCAATTACGGGTGCATATGCAATATATCGGGCATCCGATTATGCGCGATAAGCTTTACCATCCTACGCCGTTTAACACCGATTTAGCGCGTATGGCATTGCATGCAAGCTATTTGTCCTTTATGCAGCCTTTTAATAATTTACTGGTTGAGATTGTATCTGAGCCTGAGTTTTAGCATTTGGCTAAATCAAAAAAGCCTGCAAAATTGCAGGCTTTGCTCATAGAGAGGGGATTAAACTTGGTTGTTAACATCATCATGTTTTGTTTCACGAATGGCCAAGAATGCCAACAGTGAAAGAATGGATGCTGCTGTCAAGTAGTAACCCACCGCTTGTAAGCCATATTTGGTTGCAAGTTCAGTTGCGATCAGAGGTGCAAAAGATGCGCCCAAAATACCTGCCAAGTTAAAGGTTAATGCAGAGCCTGTATAACGTACAGAAATCGGGAAAATTTCAGACAAGACCGTACCAATTGGACCGTATGTCATTCCCATCAATGCTAAACCTACACATAAGAACAAGAACACAATCACTGTGCTACCTGACTCAAGCATACTGGCAAATACTAAACCAAAAAGTGCAGAGGCGATACATACCCCAATAGAGGTTGCCTTACGCCCAAACTTCTCAGCAAATACAGCAGAAAGCGGAATAAAAGCAGCAAAACATAGTGTTGCGACCAGTTGCATTTCTAAGAATTCTGCACGTGAGTAACCCAGTTGTTTGGTTCCCCAGTTGAGTGCAAATACTGTTGTGAGATAGAACACCACGAATGTACACACCGCAGCAATTGTACCGAGGAAGAGCATTTTATAATGTTTGGTCACAACTTCTTTAAATGGAACATTAACTTCTTTTTGTTTGTCTAATACTTTTTGGAACGCTGGGGTTTCATGCAATTTTAAGCGAATATATAAACCCACAATCACCAATGCAGCACTTGCAAGGAATGGAATACGCCAGCCCCATTGCATAAAGTCTGCTTCAGACATCAATGCGCCAAGACCAAGGAATGAACCCGTTGCCAAGATAAAACCGATCGGTGCGCCCAGTTGCGGGAACATTCCATACCAAGCACGTTTGCCTTCAGGAGCATTTTCAGTTGCAAGTAGGACGGCACCAGACCATTCACCACCAAGACCTAAGCCTTGACCTAAACGACAAAGTGCAAGTAATAGCGGTGCAACGATACCAATCTGTGCATATGTTGGAAGTAGACCAATACACACTGTTGAAACACCCATGGTCAATAAAGCCGCGACGAGGGTTGCTTTACGACCAATACGATCACCTAAGTGACCAAAGATTGCTGCGCCAATAGGGCGGGCAATAAATGCGATGGCAAATGTTGCGAGTGATTGAATTGTTGCCGTCATCGGATCTGTACTTGCTGGAAAGAACAGATGCGGAAAAATAAGGACTGCAGCAGTTGCATAGATATAAAAATCGAAGAATTCGATTGTTGTACCCACAAGACTTGCGAAAAGAACGCGAGCCTTTGAATTTGTTTGAATTTCTGGAGTAGCAGTAGATAATGACGCCATGGTGAACCTTACACTTTTAAAAGTAAAACGAGTCTTTAAAGCGTAATCTTTTTAAAAAAGGCGTAATTTCTTAAAAAAACAACGAGATCAACCCAAATTCACTCCATCAGGGTCACTGAATTTTGAGTGTCTATGAATTAAATGACGTAAAGATAGATTGCAAGGAAATGTGATCCTGCACCGACCAAAACAAATATATGCCAAATAGCATGAGTGTATCTTACTCTTTTTAAGGCATAAAACAATGCGCCTATTGTATATGCTAAACCACCAATGACCAATAATTTTAATGCTTCTGGTTTTAAATACTGTTGCATATCATCCATTACAAGCACGGCAAGCCAACCCATGACCAAATAAGCAATCAGTGAAATTTTTTCAAAACGATGAATGAATATTAACTTGAATAGTGTTCCAATGGCTGCGATGACCCAAAGTGCAATCAATAAATAATGTGCTTTTGCTGTTGGGATGGCAATTGCCAAAAAGGGCGTATAGGTTCCCGCAATTAAATAATAAATCGCGGTATGATCCAGCTTTTTATACCATTGGCGTTTTTTTTCATCGACAGAAAAATGATAAATTGCTGAACTGGAAAACAGTAAAATCATGCTTAGACCATAGACAAGCAATCCAAAAAATTGCCATCCATGCAGATAGTTGCCTTTAATCAGCATCAAAACAGTCGCTATAGCAGCCAAAATTGCACCGAATGCATGACTCAACGCATTAATACGTTCTTCTTGTGGTGCATAGATGTGAATCAATTTATCTGTCGACATTGGATCTTATTATCCTAAAAATACAACTGTATAGTAATGGAGTTTTACCTTTAAAGTAAGACGTCTTAAAATAGGTAACTTAATTAATACGAGTTTTGATTATGTCCAATGTGGCAAGCTTATCTGTTCAGGAACAACAATTTTTTGATAGCGTACAGCAAGCTATTGATAATCAAAGCTTAGATCGTTTGATTTTAAGTCAGTATAAAGGAGAATTGGTTGATTTAGAGAAAATGACCTTTCGCGTCATTCAGCTACAGAATGAAACGGTTCTAAGCTGTCTATATCGTTATAAAACCAATGATATTACTAAAAACTATCCCCTTACCGATGCGTTAACCATGATTCAGGGGCTGGCTGAGGATTGTAAACAAGCCAATTTATTTACCCATGAGGCCGAGACGCAGCTGAAGAAAAATAAAAAGAAAGCCTTGCTGACCGTCAGTAAAAATAAGATGGATAAAACCGCTAAAAATCAACAACTAGGGCATGATCGTACAAAACATCGTTTTGTCGACCAAGAAAGTTATTTTCTCCAACCGCTCGGCATTACCGATGCTAATGCACAGATTATTCCAAGCATGGCACGTAAGTGGAAGCAGATTAACAAATTTGTTGAAATCTTTTCAGGTGCTTTAGTGCATATTCAACAGCCAGAGACTTTAGCGCATGATAGACAAACCAAAGATCAGGCTTTAAAAATTGTCGATTTTGGTTCAGGAAAAGGCTATTTAACGTTTGCTTTATATGATTATTTGGCAAAACAACATCAAACTCCATTTGTAACGGGTGTTGAGCTGAATGACAAAATGGTGAAATTTTGCCAAGAGGTTGCGCAAAAGTCTGATTTTAATCAATTGGATTTTTTCCAAGGTGATGTGAGAACGTATCATCCATCTCATTTGGATATTATGATCGCCTTACATGCGTGTGATGTTGCAACAGATTTTGCGATACATACCGGTATCCGTTTAAACGCTCAAATGATTATGTGTGCACCTTGTTGCCATAAAGAATTACGCCCACAATTGAATAGTCCACAAGTTCTACAACCAATGTTGCAATTCGGTATTCACGCAGGACAACAAGCTGAAATGCTGACAGATACCATTCGAGCTCTGTTGCTGAAAGCGTATGGTTATGAAACCAAAGTCTTTGAATTTGTGGCATTAGAACATACCAGTAAAAACAAAATGATTTTGGCAACCAAGCGTAAAGATTTCACTGCACCTGATCAAACAGTCTTAGATCAAATTCGGGCTTTAAAAGAGATGTATGGGATTCAAAAACAATCCTTAGAATTATTATTGAATGATCAGTGGGACCAGCAAGACATTGGCGCTAAGTGCTAGCGCGTTGTGAGGAGAGAACGCAGGTTTAACTGCTTTCTCTCTTGGTACTATTTAGATAATTTATTTTATTGCTGATTCATTTCATCAAGCTCAGCTTCGCTTGAGCCTGTGGTTTTTTGAGAAATGGTATCTGGAAAATATTGCGGATCATCCATTTCTGGAATCAATTGTTCACCCATTTTATGAATCAAGATACTGGTTTTTAATGTTTCTGTTGGGGCTTTAATCAGTAGTTCTGTCAGAAAATCTGTTGCTTTAGCTGCAAATTGCGCATCACTTTCTTTGTTACCACGTTCAGGCATTTGAACATTGTCTAAATTAAGCACAGGGACTTTACAGGTTAACGGTACTTGAAAACTTTGACTATTTTCAATAATTTTACCATCCTGTTTACAACTCTGATATGCAGCACTTTGAGCTTTCATTTGGCGCTCAAATGCTGGCGCAACAATTTTAAAATCGCTGGCATTAAATTGTTCTTTGAGTATTTCCACCATTTTTTCAGATGCAGTGGCTTGTTTTTCGCCACTTTCATCGCGGTTTTTTTTAGCTTCAGCTTCTGAGATACCTGCAATTGCGGCACTCATTTTTAAATTAAGCTGATCTTGATTTGGATCTTGAGAAAATAATCCAATCATGCTTTTTGAGATAATGTTCACACGATCTAGCTCGGATGTTTTTGCATAAATACTTTGAGTCGTCAGTAAAATTGCGCTATAAATAAATACTTTAAATTTATGATTTAGAAACATAATTATTCTACAAGTTTAGTTAAGTTGGTGAAAGTGAACGCATTGTCACTGTGCATTACATGAGGGTCTGTTGACATTTCATAAATGGGTTGCGTTGTAGGTTAAAATTGAGCAGGCAAGGCATGAAACGAAGAGAATAGCGAGACTATTTTCGAGTTTCATAACGAAGGCTGAGATAATTTTAGCCACAACCCTGAGCAAGAACAAAGCACTGCTTTGTTTGCAGCGCAAGGCGCAGGGGGGGACTAGCGTGTTTTTTGCCGCTACGTTGTTACCTTGCGAAACGATGTTTCTCATCATTTAGAATAACTAAATTTCGTATTTCGTGCCTAGTATCGGCTAAAAAACACACGTAGGCGCAAACGTAGACGAATTGTCAACAGACCCTAACATAATTGCAAGAATGAAGGATCAATTTCTCAACCATTAGGATTTAAATAATGAGCCAATTTGTCATTCAATCTGGGCCGTGGAGTCAGCTTCAACATGATGCAAAACTGATTCGAAGCATGGTTTTTATCGAAGAACAAAACATCAGTGAAGCAGATGAATGGGATGAGCAGGATGCCATTTCATTGCATTTTGTTGTATATGCTCAAGATCAAGCCATTGCTACAGCGCGGTTATTGGAAAATAACAGTATTGGTCGAGTTGCTGTGTTGCAACAATATCGAGGTGAGGGGATTGGTAAACTGCTTATGCAACATATTATTCAAGTAGCAAAACAGCAAAATAGAGCATTTCTTCAATTATCCGCTCAAGTCTATGCAACGCGTTTCTATGAAAACTTAGGCTTTCAGGTACAAGGTGAAGAATATTTAGATTGTGAGATTCCACATATCGATATGGGGTTAAGTTTAAAAAATGACTGAATTGAAATAAACCCACATTGAAATAAACCCACATTGAAATAAACCAAGATTGAAATAAACCAAGAGAATCGATTTGCCTATGCTCAGTATAAAAACCCCGTTAATTCAATCTTTAGTTTTAAGCCAACTGAATCAATGTCAGGTGTGGTTAAAAATGGAAGCCTTACAACCATCGGCATCATTTAAACAACGAGGCATTAGCCATGCCTGTCAAAAATATTTTGAGCAGGGTGCCCAGCGTTTTATCAGTTCATCGGGTGGCAATGCAGGCTTAGCTGTTGCTTATACAGGTCGACAACTGGGTGTTCCGGTGACCGTCGTGGTTCCTGAAACCACAGCACAACGTGCGAGAGAATTAATTGTCCAGCAAGGTGCAGAAGTTATTGTACATGGCGCTTCATGGACCGAAGCCAATGCTTTAGCGCAGTCCTTATTAACACAGCATGATGTATTTATTCATCCTTTTGATCATCCATTGTTATGGGAAGGCATTATCCCGATGATTGATGAAGTCATTGCAGATGGCGTTACTCCAGATGCGGTGGTCTTATCTGTGGGGGGCGGAAGTTTACTTTCAGGTGTTGCAGCAGGATTAAAAAAACATGGTTTAGCCCATATTCCAATTTATACGGTTGAAACCCAAGGTACAGCATCCTTACATGCTTCGATTGTTGCTAAACAACATGTTGAATTGGATCAAGTGAGTGGTATAGCAACAACACTTGCAGCAAAAAAAGTCTGTCAAAATGCATTTGAAGTGAGCCAAGCACTTGAGGTTCGTAGTTTGGTGGTTTCAGATCAAGACACTGTAGATGCCTGTTTAAAATTTATAGATGATCATCGTATTTTGGTTGAGCCAGCATGTGGTGCAACATTATCAGTGCTTTATGATCAGGCGATTCAATTTAAACCCACTGATCAGGTCTTGGTGATTGTATGTGGTGGCGCAGGGATTACCCTGGAAACACTACAAGCATTCAATGGATAGAACGGATTGAATAGATAATCAATGATCATAATCTATTGATCCTTTAGTAAGCCTTTTCGATTTAGAGGATGGCGAGATGATTCAAGTTGTACTTTTTGATTTAGATCAAACCTTACTTGATCGCACATCCTCCTTAAAGGCTTTTTTAAACTGGCAAGTAAATTTCTTCGAGCTGGTTGTGATTCAACAGAAACCACAATTTATTCAGCGTTTTATTGAGTTGGATAACAATGGTTCTGTATGGAAAGATCAGGTGTATGCTCAACTTATTCAAGAGTTTCAAATATCCAGCTATTCGACACAAGCGCTATTAGAGAATTATATTCAAGACTTTAATAAATTTTGTCGAAGCTTTAGCGCTGTTGATCTGGTTATTTATAGCTTGTTTAAGGCAAATTTTTCTCTTGGATTAATCTCTAATGGAAAGACACCTTTTCAGGAAGATAATTTCAAAGCCTTAGGTTTAAGTGAGTATTTTTCGAGTGTGATTGTGTCAGAAGCTGTTGGACTGCGAAAGCCTCATCCAGAAATTTTCCAATTGGCATGTCAGCAGCTCGGTGTTATTCCTCAGCACTGCGTTTTCGTTGGTGATCATGAGATAGCAGACATTCGCGGTGCAAAAGCGTTGGGCATGAAAACGATCTTATTTGATCCTCAACAAAAAGAAACATCGACACAGGCCGATCATCGTGTAAAGTCTTTTCAAGACATACTTAGTATTTTAAAAATAAAATGAAAAGATTATATAAGCACGGTAGGGTACAGTTTCAGGTTTTATTTTTATTTGGAGTTGTATCTCAATTCAGTGTATTTGCACAAGCCGAAACAGATAAACAACAACCGTTAGCCTATGAGCTGCAGGTGGAAACAAAGCCAAAAACTTATGATCCAGCGACACAGTCACGGATTCGGGTCTATCGAAAGGGTGCGACAAAAACTTTAATTCAACATTCATTTGATTGCGCAGGAAGAAAAGCTGGGATACGGGATTACTTAAGTGGAAATGGTGCATTATCTGCGCTAAAAGCGTATGCCAGAATCACCTTTAATATCGAAGAAGGGATGCCTCGTAGTACGATTCAGAAAGAAGCTGAAAGTAATGCTATGCGAACTTACCAACTGATCTCTTATAAAGAGTTTATTTTAAATGCCGACCAACCTGTGAATTTATATGGTTTTGTATTTGGAGCGACTGATTCATCTCGGACAAAAGCACAAGTGATTGATCAATGTGTGGATGCTGTGGCTTCGTTCAGACCACAGGCTGGACACGATTATGAAATTTTAGGTAAATATCAAAATAACCAATGCCAATTTCAAGTATTTGATCTCAAAACCAATGATCAAATCCCTGTTTCTGACAAGCTTTATACTTGCCCTGAAAAGTCATGGAAGTTTTGGAAAAAGGATCAGTAAATGAAACGTGCAATACTCGGTATTTTTTTGATGATGGGGCTTATTGTACCCAATTTGACTTGGGCATCTTATGTCAATAAATGTCTCTTAACGGTTAAAGTCTTAGAAGAAACTTCAACCATGACGATGGCAATCAATGGGCCACAAGGTGAGTTTGAAAAAAGTAAATTGACGATGTATATCAAAATAATAAAAGCTGAAAAAAATGGAAGAGCTGATAGTGGATGTCAATCACTGGTCAATCAACGCATGCGAATTACGATTGAACAGCCACCTTTGACCAGTTTAGTCAATGGGCAAGTTGTACAAGTAGAAAGCATCACTCAGGATGCTTTTCCACAAGAAGGATATGTCACGCAATACAAGCTAAAAAATTAGTCTGTTGGGAACTTCGCTTTTAGCCTTTGTGTAGGTTGCTCCAGTCTTCTATGGCTTTTTGTCCGCTTTCTAAGCCAACTTCATAGGTATATTGCAATTTGCGTTTATCTTTACATAAACGGCCTGCTAACTTTTTATTGTCAGGTGGGCAGACTTCCAAAATGCTTTGTTGCGTATTTTGGCGGATAAAATCGACAGTTTGGTTATAACGAGTACAGCGGTTTTTCAGACTATCTGCAAAGCCAGTATATTGATTAAGCAAATATTTTGCCAAGAATTGATCGGCTTTACTGCTGGCTTTAAAGTAATTTTGTGTACGGGTACGAATCACCAAGAGATTTTGAATATTTGCTTGTTGCGCTGCCCATTGAACAGGGAGGGCATCTGCGACACCGCCATCAAAATAAGGCTCTCCAAAAATTTCTACAGCCTGTCGTGTCAGATAGGGAATAGAACTAGAAGCACGTAATCCATCGATAATATTGTCTTTCCCAGCACGTAAATATTCAGGATAACCTGTACGAGCATGAGTCAAGACCATATAAAAGTCAGGATTTTGACTAAATAATGCCTGTTGATCTAGAGGATTCTCTTTCTCGACAATATTCCACATCCACTGCATATCCAGTAAATCCCCACCTTTAAAAAAGCGAGCATAACGAATAAATTCAGGTCGAAGTGAGTGGTCTAAATAGAGTTCGATATTGCGACCTTGTTGTCGAGCAAGGTAATTGGCGAGGTTTGTTGAACCAGAAGACACTCCAACAAAAAGATCAAAAGGGTTAAAATTTTGTTGTAGGAAAGCGTCAAGTACACCGCAGGTAAAAGCCCCACGCATACCACCACCTTCTACGACAAGCGCATTACGTGAATCATTGATCATAGATTGTTTAGTTTGCATGTTCTGGCTGAGCTGAGTTGTGTGGCATGTTTTTCATTTCATCATTCGGCATTTGCTGAGTGTCATGTAGAGGTGTTGTATCGGTATTCTCAGTCTGAGGCGTCGCTATCTGCTTATTTTGCTGACTCGGCATATAATCTGGTTCATTGGTTACAGCCATATAGAAGAATACAAGGAATAAACAACTAAAGATTGTTGCGAAAATCACGGCTTTAGATTTCCACAACGGTTTTTTGGGAGAGTTAACATCGTTCATAGGAAAACTCCTAAAAGAATGAAATGTGTAGCTATTTTATAACATAAAGCAGTAGTAAAGTTGGCATTGCTATAAAAGACATAAATTAAATGAGGCTTATGTATATAAACACAACATGAATTGATCAGTATTGAATACATATCAGACATAACAAGCAGGCTGAGATTAAAATTGAAATCAAGCATATAAACAAGATTATTTTGAGCTTTATTTTAGATATTTGTGGAAATAAATAATGTTGATTTATTAGAAATATATGAATATTTAAACTACATTTTTAGCGAGATTATTTATTTAATTTTTCAACAATTAATCAAAAAATCTATTTGAATTTAAGTATTTTTAGTAATGAAATTGTTTTTTTAAATAGAAAAATTTTAGAATTAATTTATAATAGAGGCAACTAAAACGAATAAATTATTAAAATGAACAGCTTAGTAAATAGCATTTATAAAATATTGGATCAGCTTGGACTAAACGCACAAAAACGAGCTTTGCATATCCAATTTACAAATACAGACTTAAACAACCAAGTCTTCTTACAACGTATCGATGGACAACATGGTCTAAACCAAGGTGTGTCTGTTGAACTGATTTGTCTTGCCACTTCAGCAACGATTCCGCTTAAACAGTTTATTGGTAGCCAAGTGGCGATTGATCAAGTCACAGATCATGGACAACTGTTTCGTAGCACAGGGGTGATTACTGAGGCCGCACAAGGGCAGAGTGATGGTGCACTCACGCTATATAAACTCAAACTCGAAGATGCCACTTCACTGTGGCATAAACGCCGTAACAGCCGAGTGTTTATGAATAAGTCGGTTGTGCAAGTCATAGAAGCGCTGTTTAAAGAATGGCAAGACAAAAGCCCACTCTTTGCATCGAGTCTAAACCTCGATAAAAGTGGACTGAAAAAAGATTACGATATCCGACCATTCATTATGCAGAGTAACGAAAGCGACTATGCATTTTTAACCCGCTTGATGCGCAGTGAAGGGATCAACTGGTTGATTGATGAAGCACAATTGATTGTGCCTAGTTCTGCGACTCAAATTCAGCCGCAAAAACTGCGTTTGGTGGATGATAACAGTGAATACAAAGCGCTAGAACGAAGAAAGATCCGCTTCCATCGCAGCAGTGCCACAGAACAACAAGACAGCATCACCAGCTTTATCGGACAACGTAGCTTACAACCCACTGCTGTCCATGTACAACGCTGGCAAGCAGATGTGTTAGAGCAAGAAGAGGGTGCAGGCAGTGTTCAAAGCAAACACCAACACAGTCAAAACCAAAACAATGCCAGTCTCGGTTTAGAACAAGCTTGGCATATCAGCCCAGCATGGATTCAAGACTTGAATGGAGAAGATCAAGCAACCGCTTCAAATAACAATCAGATTGAAAAGATTAACCAAAACCTCAGTCATTACTATGATGCTCAATCCAAGCAATTTGTTGCCAACTCCACTGTACGTGATGCACAAGTAGGGTATTGGTTTGAGTTAAACGAACACCCAGAAATAGACCAACACAGTGGCTCAGACAAAGAATTTCTGATCACCTCAAAGACATTCTATAACCAGAACAACTTACCCAAAGATCTGAATGAGCAAATCAATCGCTTGCTCCAACAAAGCAATTGGGTAAACGAAAATAAAGCAGATCCAAACAACCCAGAACGCCAAGCCAATCAATTGGTGCTACAACGCCGTAATATCACCACTGTTCCTGAATACCACCCACTACAACACCGCCCTAGTACCTATCCACAACGAGCCAAAGTGGTTGGGCCAAGTGGAGAAGAAATTCATGTCGATGAATGGGGACGTATTAAAGTTCGCTTCCTGTTTACCCGCAATGAAGATCACAGTCATGATGGTGGTGCAGGGAGCAATGACAACGACACTGATTCCGCTTGGGTGGATGTACTGACCCCGTGGGCAGGTGAGGGCTATGGTGCGCGGTTCTTACCGAGGATTGGTGAGATTGTCGTGATAGATTTCTTTGATGGTAATATTGACCGACCATTTGTGGTGGGGCGTATCCATGAAGCGCAACGAAGTCCAACGAAATTTGATGACAAAGGGCAATTGCCTGATACCAAAAAACTGGCAGGGATCAAAAGTCGAGAAGTTAAAGGCAGTGGCTATGGCCAGCTTAGATTTGACGATACCACAGACCAAATCAGCAGCCAGCTACAAAGCAGTCACGGTGCGAGTCAACTTAACCTCGGTAATCTGAGCCATCCTAAAGAAACCGAGACCAGTGAAGGACGAGGTGAAGGCTTTGAACTAAGAACAGACCAATGGGGAGCAGTGCGTGCAGGGCAAGGCCTACTACTGAGTACCTATGCTCAAGATTCAGCCTCAGGCAATCATCTTGATGCAACAGCAGCGAAAAGTCAGTTAGAAAGTAGTCTAAATAACTCTAAAGCCTTAAGTGAAGTTGCCAAGAATCAGCAAACTGATCCGCTGGATGTATTGGAAAATCTCAAGCAATTTCTTGATCAAATCGAAAAAGGTGAAAAAGACAAAGCGGATGCATTTAAACAAGCTTTGATGATTTTAGCTGCACCGAATTCAATCGCATTGACAAGCAATGAAGACTTACATCTTTCTGCGGATAAACAAATCAGTTATACAGCAGGTGACAGTATCAACCTGAGTACGCAAAAGAATTTAGTTGCACATGCACAATCAAAGATGAGTCTTTTTGCGGCACAGGAAGGGGCAAGGTTATTTGCTGGAAAAGGCAAAGTTGAGATCCAAGCACAAGGCGATGGTGCTGATTTTATTGCGCGTAAAGGTATTCAAATCATTTCGACTGAAGAGATGATTGAGCTAAAAAGTCTCAAAGAAATTATTATCACATCTGGTGGCTCTCAATTAAAGATTAATGGTTCAGGTGTATTTGTGACCACGGCTGCTAAGTTCGAAGTGAAAGCAGGGCAACATAGTTTTATTGGTGGAGCAAAAGTCGATTATTCACTTCCATCATTCTATGAAAATATTTGTAAGCCTTGTTTGTTGGATGCAGCAAAATTTGGAATGGCATTTGTTGATAAATAAAATGAAAAGAAAAATTGTTCCATTTAAAAATATAAAAAGCTGTATCGAAGATGATCGACATGATTTGAACATGTATTTAATCTTTGATGCAGCGCAAGTTTCAGATCAAACTTTGCACTTTATTAACGCATGGCGAAATGATGCAAGGCTAGAGTTTTATTCATTATTCTCAGGCACAACGGAGGGCAATGCACCTTTTGAAGTTGCCCCTGTACTTGTCTTAATCAATGATTTAGAGGTGCTCGAAGAAGATGGGTTGAGCTTTATTCATCAAACATGGAAAGATGAACAGGCGTTAAATCTGGTATTCAGTTCATTGGATTTGGCTCAGTTTGTTAAAAAAATGAAACGCTATCTCACAGTAGAATTTCCTGATGGTACACAAAAATTATTTAGATGGTTTGATCCAAGAATTGTTAAAAAAATTCATAAAATACTGACAGATCAACAAGAAGATGATTTTTTTGAGGGTATTACAAAATGGATCATTTCAATTCGAAATTATCAGGATGTAGATTCTAATCAATTAATGGTATTGGAGAATGCATAATGTTCATACTCAGCCAAGAAAAATTATATGAATTAGATGTTGAGCAAAATAAAGAATTTTTATATGACCTTGTCTATGAAATTATAAAAGAAAACCCAGCCCTTAAACTGAATGGGCAATTTGATCAGCTATTAGAACCTGTCCAAAGCCTGATCAATCTATATATTGAAAAAGGCATCAATCAAATTTATACACTCAAATATATGGTGAAGAGCCATGTTTATTTGGGAATAGATTATCCAAATGATCCGCAATATCTTTGGCTCCAAAATGAAATGCAGCATTACAATATTGCGGAGCAAGTATCTTATGTAGATGCTTTTTATACACTTTTGGAAAGCTATAAAAGTGTAGTTTTAGGGCATAATTTTAAATTTGTTTTTAAAGCAATTGAGCAGTTAAATCAGAGTTTTAGTCATTCCAATCTTCAAGAAAATCTTTCAATTATTTATCCAGAAAAAATAGAGTTTTTAAAACAAAAAGATTTATTGGGTTCACTTCAAGAAAATTATTCCAATGATATCCAATCATATAAAGAGTATGTATTGGGAAAAGAATTTCATCATAACGTTTTTATAAAAAATTTGATTAATTTGGAGGTTTAAGATGGGTGTTGGTGGTGCAAGTCCTGCAGCGGGCGCTTCATGTGCAACGTGTTTAAGGAAGTTTACGGTTCATTTTCGGAGACCCTATAATTTTCAAAAAAGAACAAAAGAATATAAGGGAGAGTTTGGATTTGATTGGTTAAGAGATGAGTACATATTCCCTGTTTTTGAAATAAATAGAAAAATGCAGCCTGCGTTAATTAATAAAAATTACATTAGTGGTTTAAAGAAAGTATATATAGATGGTACACGGAAAATAACCCCTTGGGGTATAGAGTACATCCCATCTCATTTAGCAATTTTTGCAACTAAGGTAAAAGATAAAAATGCAAGTTCTAAAATTAATGTAGATGGTGCACTATTATCTATTGAACTTCACCAAGTTGTCGGGGATGATGAAGTACCTCTACAAGATGATGGTACAAAAATAATATTTGAAACTAATGAAAAATGTATAAAAATTTCTACATCAACTGGTAATGAAAAAAGTAATCGTCTGGAGTTACCAATTTCTTTTTTCATAAAAAATAGGAAAAAAACAGATTTGGTAGATCAGTCTAGGTGGAGTTACAGTACTAAAAATGCAATTAGAATATCTTGTGAAGGAGCAACAACTAAAGGTGCTCTAATTAGTGTAAAAGCAATAAAAGGGAATAATATTTTTGAAGTTGGGCAAATGAGCGTTTTTGCAAATGATAAAGTTCCAATAGCTAAAATATGCTTTGTTGATGTTAGTTTTAATCAAAATAAAGTTCAACGGCCTACAGGTACAGGATTGGAATATAGTTTAAAATATGAATCTTTTAATCAAGCACTTATACGACCTAAAATAGTAAGAGATACAATTTTTAATATAAAGGACATGTTAGATAAAAATAAAACATGGGACTTGGAAGGATTTTATAATAAATATTATGTAAATCAAACGAAAAACAGTTTAGGTAATAGTATAATTAGCAATACTTTAGATGATGAATTTAAGCACGATTTAATCTTTTTATTTCAGAAATATGCAAAAGTTAATGGTTTAATAAATTCTGATTCTAATGATGTTACATATGTTTTTTTTACAAATACACAATGTTCATATACCAAAAATGGTCAAATTTTTAATAGAAAAGGTAGTGCTATTTTTGCACCTGAAGCAGGATCTAATAGGAAAAAAGTATGGGGGAACTCAGTTGTTATTTATCATCATGGAGCAACTGAATTGGAGACTGTCGTCCATGAAATAGTTCATAGCTTTGGGTTATCCCATGTATTTCAAAATGAGAAAGATATACCATATTGTTTTCATAAAGGTTTTACCGATAATTTTATGGATTATGAGGATACTGATGAAGATCCACCTAAAAAATCGCTTTATAAAGGTAATCAAATAGCTTTATTTAGGCATCAATGGTTACTTATGCGTAACGATAGAAGCTTAGATTACAATGGATAAAGATATTATGAAATTTTTGATTTTATTAGTAGTAATTTTAAGTCTGTCTGCTTGCTCATTTGACTCAAATAAGGATAATTGTAGTTTAAAAAATAGTGAAAATATAAAAAATGAAAATGGCTATGATGTTCGAGTAGCTAGAGATATATCATCATTTGTTGAAAATAATAAAATTTATTTAAATTATGATCAAAATGAAATTGTTAAAAGATATTTTGAGTTAAATAGTCATTATTTAGTATTGAAAGTTCTAGATAGTCTTTCTCCTGAAGTAGGTTTTAGTGATGGTACTGTTAATAATAATGTGAAGAGGAATTTTGATTACATTTCTCGTCTTTCAGCTAATAGTAATTTAAAGGGTAATCATATGTTTTTTAGTAGTGATAACTATGTTCCTTATAGTGAGCAATTAGAAGAAGAAATTGTATCTATGGTTAAAGATCAGATTTATGTGGTAAGTGGTGATAAAGTGGGTGGGGTAGATTTGAATAGTAAAGTTAGTACTTTTATAAAAAAACTAAAATGTAGTAATTCAAATGAACCTGAAGTAGAAGAATGGAATGTAAATGATATGCACATTGTTTTGGAAGCTGATGGAAAACAAATTAAAAATAGGAAATATAATAGTTTGAATTTTTTTATTTATTTTACAAAGAAAACGGATAAAAAATATGAGACATCAATATATTAGTGTTTTATATCTATGATATTGAAAATCATATAAAAATTTTATACCTTTGATAAGGCTTAATAAGTTATGAGGAAAATTTTAACTATTTTTATATATTCTTTTTTTCTATTTGCATGTGCTCCTAATGAGCCATTAGATCATCTATGCCAGATAAATAACAAAACTAAGAAAAGCGATACTCGAAGTGACGTAAAGGAAATATCGAGAGATATTAATTTATTTGTTGTTAATCATGATTTGTATTTGGACTATAATTTTAAAAAAATATATAGCAAATATAAGGAAATGAATTCGAATTATTTGAAGTTAAAAGTTATAGATCGATTATCTGCTACTCAAGGTTTTGATAATGGAATAGTTCACAATGAAAATTTTGAAGATAATTATCATCATATGTCTACATTAGAAGTACGAACTACAGGACAAGGTCCAAATACAAATTATTATGCTAGTGATAATTTCGTTCCATTTGATGAAAATATCCATAAAAATATCGATCAATCAATTTCTGATCAAATTTTTTTAATAAATTCAGTAGCTTTAGATAAAAGCAGTCTTGATAACTTCATAGAAAATTTTTTAACTAAAGGGCGATGTCACGGTGGGGATCAGTACGGAAAGGTTATTTCTGAAAAGAATTTTAATGGTGTACATATTATCTTGGAATCTGAACCTGAATGGTTTGTAAGCAAAGGTCAAGTCAATAGTTTTGCTTATACTGTATACTATACAAAAATGACAGATAAAAATTATGAAAAATCATTATATTATTAAATTTAAAACTGTATTCCTGATATGTTTTTCTATGACATCCTATAGTTTTGGAGCGAATGTAGAAAATCGAATTTTTAATTTTGAAGATAAAGAAATATCAGCGTTATCTTCTGAAATAAATTACTCCAGATTTGCACCAGTAAACCAGCTTAATTTAAAAGCAATGCCTGTAGATTTAGATGAAATAATAAAGAACCTTGAAAAAAAAGGTTATATCAATAGGGATACAGTCTCGAATAGTAAACGCTATGAAGTGCTATCCTATGGCTTGACGACCAAGAAAATTTATTTTTTTAATAATAACAGTCAAACACCTGATTTCTTTTCTGAGATTTATGCAACGAACTCTAAATTTAATCAACTCAAAAGTATTCGTCTAGGGTTAAGTGTTGAATATAATGGGAAAAAATTTAAAAAAATGAATACAGATCCAATTGTTCCCACAAGTTTTATTTCTGCTTTGAATGTGATTAATGAGAGGAAATCAAAAGAGGTGTATGTTTCACTCATGAAGCAACATATTTTAAATATAAAAAATAATGTGAATGAGTATTGTGAATTTTTAGTGACGACGAGAGTAAATGTTAAGGATTATTGGTTAGAATTAAATACTGAACTCACAAAGAATAATACTTATTTCAATATTTACCAAAGCAAAGGAATTCCTCAAAAATGCAATTTGTGAAATTCTTTGTTTGGATTTTTTGCTTAGTCCCTTTTCTTGTATCCTGTGGTCATTTAAAAAAAATAATAGTAAAGGTGATTTCGTATCTCCTCAGCAGTAGATGCTTTATGAATATAGTTTCCTAAATGAGATTAAAGCTTTTATAATAATTTAAATTCAATAACTTAAATCTTGATAATTTGAAATCCGAAGCTTTAGGATATCCAATTGAGCACTCAGGTCAATTCCATATCTACCGTGAATAAGCTATATTAATGGCACCAAAAATAGACAATCAACAACATGCAAAATTTACAACAACTCTTTATCAACACCCAAGAAAACTACGAATTGATCCCTGATTTTATCGATCTGCTTTTAGCATCGGATATTTATTGTTTGGGAACACAAGATCAGCATAAAAAAATTCAATTCCGTATTCTAGAAACACCAGAAGGTGATCAAGCAATACCATTCTTCATTGAACTAGAAACCATTCAAAATGATATTGGCGTCGATGCCGAATATATCACTTTAAATACACGGCAGTTTTTTGAAATGACTCAGGGGGCAACATTGGTATTGAATCCAACTTCTGAATTATCAAAAGAATTTCAACCTGAAGAAATTAAAGCAATTTTAGAGATTGATGAAGCAATTTAAAAATGTGCAGGATTCAATTTCTCCAGCACTTCATCAATTTTTTTCAACCGTTTGATTTCATCCCATAAGGCTTTGGCTTCGGGGTAATGCTTAGACATCATCCCAATCCATTGTTTATAACGGCCGACCATGTTCAGCTCTTTTTTATATGGCCCATTTAAAAAACGAATTTGTAAATTTAATAGTTCAGACCATGTGATAAGTGGTTCATCCGTATTTTTACGAATACATTGTGTGAGATCTGGTGTAGTCACAGCACCACGACCAATCATCAAATCTTGGCAACCTGATTCAAGTTGGCATTGTTTCGCATCAGCATTGGTCCAGATTTCACCATTGGCAATCACATTGATCTTGAGTGCTTCACGAATCGGCTGTAGCTGATCCCAAAATGCTGGAGGGGTGTACCCATCAGCTTTGGTCCGAGCATGGACAGTGACCCAAGCTGCGCCAGCATCTTCAATGGCATGCGCATTTTCCAGGGTAAAATTTCGATCCATATAACCTAACCGCATTTTTGCAGATACAGGAATATGTTTGGGTACTGCATCACGTACAGCCTTGACCAACTCATGTACAACTTCAGGCTCATCGAGAAGTACTGAACCGCCTCTATGACGGTTTACTGTTTTGGCAGGGCAACCAAAATTCATATCGATTGCAGGAGCACCTAACTCAGCAGCGCGGACCGCATTGGCTGCGAGCATTTCAGGATTATTTCCTAAAAACTGAACGTGTACTGGTGTGCCAGCAGCTGTCTTGCCTTGATTGTTTAATTCTGGACAATAGCTATGGTAAACATGGTCAGGTAAGACCGAATCCGTTACACGGATAAACTCAGTCACGCACCAGTCAAAGCTACCGACATGTGTGAGAACGTCACGCATGATAGGGTCGGTTAAGCCTTCCATTGGGGCGAGTATAAGTTTCAATGTGATTTTACCTAAGAGTTAAAAACAGGTGCGTTATACTTTTTTTTGAAAGGGTTGTCTATAAAAATTAAAGCAATAATGCCTAGCTAACCTAAAAAACATTGATCTATTGCATTATGTTCAAATCGATATTTTATACCCGATAAAGAAAATAATGTTAAAACACCATAAAATTTATTATTTTTTAGTGATTTATGGTCGTAAATAGAAAATTTCACCCCATCAGTATATCCTCTTTCATTCACTATTGCATATACAGTTCCGATCGCAAAATTATTTAAATGAAAGGTAAAATTATGCTTAATGGTATCATTTTTATGGATAATAAATTCTGGCAGTATTTGAAATTCAATTTCATCCGTGTCAGCATTTGTATGAAATAACCAATAAACTAAATTTACTTTTATAATAACTTGAGGAAAAAGAAATGAAGAGTTTGAATGTTGAATAATATGGAAATCATTGATGACCCTTTCTTCTTCTAGATTTTTTAGATAGTCAAAAAAAGAGCTGATTTCCATAGTTTTATCTTAATTCGTAATATGTACTAGTCGTTTAATAACTGATTTTTTATCACCGATGCAAAATCATTTCCAAAACAAATTTAGAGCCAATAAAGCCAACCGCCAATAAAAAGAATCCGATCATGGTAAAGCGAATGGCTTTTTGACCACGCCAGCCAAACTTATAGTGACCAATTAACAACGCACCGTAAACAAACCAAGACACAATACTAAACACGGTCTTATGTGCTAGGTGCTGTGCAAAGAAGTCATCAATGGTAAAGAAACCAAAACATAGGGCGACAGTTAATAAAACAAAACCAGTAATGAGCATATCAAAAAGTAAGGATTCCATGGCTTGATATGACGGTAAGAAATTGACCCAAATACGTTTTTTTTGTTTCTTTTTGAGTTCGCGGTTTTGAAACCAAATCAAAACGGCTTGTATGGTTGCCATGAGTAAAACGGCATAAGCAGATAAAGACAGAATGATATGGATGTCTAAACCGATAGAATGCTGTTCAATAAATTGATCTGGTTTACTAAAACAAAAACCGAGAATCAAACCAAAGGCGGCAACAGGAATTCCAATCAAATTTAGTGAAAGAACAGGACGATAGGTACTGTAAAGCATACTTAGAACCAACATTAACGCAGAGGTAAAAGACATCAAGTTAAAGACGTCGTAATTAATCCCTAGTGGTGTAAGTATGTCGTTATGCAGTACACTTGCATGTAATATCAGCCCTAAACCTGACATGATGCCAATAAACCAAGGGTTTGCGGAACGTTTAGCCATTAAGTGCATGAACAAATACCAAAATGAAGAGGTATAGGCAATTAATGCTAAAATCGTATAAACCAAGGGTAGGCTAATCATGTCAAACCTTTTTCAGGATGATGAATATTCATGTTATAAGATATAAATTCCATGTGAACTACAGTATCCTATAGCATCTTGAGCATAAATTTTCTATTTTAAGAAAGATTTTTTTGCTACTAGCTATTTTAAGCGGATTTTGCAATGTTTGATACCTTAACAGAACGACTCACGCAGAGTCTCAGAAATGTTACTGGCTCTGGGCAGCTAACCGAAGATAATATTAAAGATACCTTACGTGAAGTGCGTATGGCACTTCTTGAAGCCGATGTTGCTTTGCCTGTAACTCGTGAGTTTATTGCGAAAGTTAAGGAAGAAGCATTGGGTCAAGAAGTTATGACTCAGCTTTCACCAGGTCAAGCTTTCGTTAAAATTGTGTATGACGAACTCACCAAAATGATGGGTGAGGCAAACGAAAGCCTAGACTTAGCTGCAAAACCACCTGTTGTGATTCTTCTCGCAGGTTTACAAGGTGCCGGTAAAACCACGACAGCTGCAAAACTTGGACGTTTCTTAAAAGAACGTCAAAAGAAAAAAGTGGCGATGGTTTCTGCCGATGTTTACCGTCCAGCTGCGATTAAGCAACTTCAAACAGTTGCTGCTGAAGTGGGTGTTGATTTTATTGAATCGGACGCTTCTGAAGATCCGATTAAAATTGCACAACGTGCAATTGGTCAAGCCAAAATTAACTTTAACGATGTTTTGATTGTCGATACGGCAGGGCGTTTGCATGTCGATGATGACATGATGGACGAAATTAAAGCATTACACGCTGCAATTGGCCCAACTGAAACCTTATTTGTCGTTGATGCAATGACAGGTCAGGATGCGGCAAATACCGCCAAAGCCTTTAATGATGCATTACCATTAACGGGTGTTATCCTCACCAAAACTGATGGTGATGCACGTGGCGGTGCGGCGCTTTCGGTACGTGCGATTACCGGTAAGCCAATTAAATTCTTGGGTATGGGTGAAAAACTTGATGCCTTAGAGCCATTCCATCCTGAGCGTGTTGCACAACGTATCTTAGGCATGGGTGACGTACTTTCTTTAGTCGAAGAAGTTGAACGTAAAATCGACAAAGAAAAAGCCGAAAAAATGGCGAAAAAATTGCAAAAGGGCGGGAGCTTCAACTTTGAAGACATGCTGATGCAATTTGAACAGATGAACAAAATGGGCGGTATGATGGGCTTCTTGGATAAGTTGCCTGGCATGAGCAATTCAGGCATTCAAGATGCGATTGCACAAGCAAATCCTGAAAAGCAAGTGAAAAAGATGGAAGCGATTATTCAATCGATGACCATTAAAGAACGTCGTAACCCAGACTTAATGAATCCGAGCCGTAAAAAGCGTATTGCAGCAGGCTGTGGTATGGATGTGGTTGAAGTCAATAAACTGATCAAACAACATGCACAAATGGCGAAAATGATGAAGAAATTTGCCAATCCATCGGGGATGGCAAAAATGATGCGCTCATTGGGTGGAATGCAAAAACAGTTTGGCGGTGGCGGCGGTATGGGGCCATTGTTTGGTAATAACGATAAAAAATAAGTCTCATTTTTTTTATAAAAAGCGCCTTAGGGCGCTTTTTTGTTAAATAAAAATAACATACTTTTGTTGGCTGTTTAGATATTCTGAGCCCATTATTTGAATATGATTTAAACAATAATTGATAAGAAGTTTATTTATGAAAAAAGTATTTATCGTACACGGTTATAAAGACTCCCCTGAACATCATTGGTATCCGTGGCTAAAGCAACAAGTATTGGCGACAGGGCATACATGTGAAGTGATTGATCTAGAACATCCAGAGCAACCCCAATATGAGCTGTGGAAGCATAATATTACGCAGCAAATTAAGTCACTCAATGACGATACCATCATTGTGGCACATGGTTTAGGGGGGATTGCCAGTCTGGATTTTCTTTCGAGTGAATTATTGGGGCGAAAATTAGGTGCTTTATTTTTGGTTGCGGGATTCAGTAAAAATTTAGCCGTTTTACCTGAACTTAATTTATTTTTACAACACGCTCGGGTCGATGATGCGCTGCTCAGAATGAATATTCTGAATCGCTTTATCTTTTTCTCCAACAATGATCCTTTTGTGCCAGCGCCTGTCAGTATTCAATTGGGTTATTCGCTGAATTCACAAATGATTGAGGTGAAAGGTGCAGGGCATTTTATGGCAGCAGAGGGTTATACCAGCTTAACTGTACTTTGGGAAAAGTTAGCCGTTTTATTACAACCTGAATCCCAAGCTGGTACTCAGGCTGCATATTCGATTTTATCGTGATACTGTGTTATTGATTGAGTTTTTGATAAAGCTCGTCAAGAATCTCCTGAGCGTGTTGCTCATCTTGAATCAAATTGCCTTGTTGATCCCAAACTTTACTGTCCAGAATCGAATAATCTTCACTTGGGCTTAATTTTAGTTCAGCTGCAGGTTTGCCATCTTCATACCATACCTTTTGAACGATGGGCTGATCATCTGAATATTCTTCCTGTAGCCCAAGTTGACCATTTGAATAGTATGTTTCAGTTTTTCCAACTGATCTCTGGTCTTGGCTGGTCGATTTAAAGCTGACTTTTCCATTTTCAAAATAGCCCACAACTTCACCGTCGACATATTTACTATCAAAGCTATTTAAGCCTTGAGGGGCTTTAATCCAAAATGGGTCAGATTGTTTTTTACGACTATTTTGATAGAAGTCCTGAACTAAGAAACGGCCATCTTTATCACGACCTAATAATTTTCTGAAATATCCATTTTCTACAGGTGTGAGTGAATAACCCTGATCCATGACTAAGCCGCACTCACAGGCTTCTTCACCTGCATCTGGAGCAAAGTAAGCAATAACGGGTTCAGTTGTTGCCATGGTTGTTGAAGGTGAGTGCGTGGTTTGTAAACTGGTACAACCCACCATTGTGAAGCTCATTAAACAGGCACTAAGCAGTAAGGGTATCGTTTTCATAATGATTGCTCTTTTATCGTGTTTATGGTTGTGTTTATTTATTAAAAATGGAAGATTGCTGATCCTCCATTAAATTGTATTTAGGTTTAAGCGGTTTGTCGATCTATATAGAACTGTAAGCCTTTGAGTAATAAATCTGATTCAATTCTTGGTTGATATTTCTTTAGAAATTGTGCAAATAGATTGGCATCACCACCTGTTAAAATAAGCTTGCGTGGTTGTTGCTCAAGCACTTTTTCAATGGTGCTTAACAGTCCTAAGAAAATGCCATGATGTACTGCATCTATGGTATTCCGACCAGGACTCAGCTCTGAAAAAGCCGCATCTGGAATTTTAATACCTTTGGTTTTTTGAATTAAAGAATCGCGTTGTAAATAGAGGTTAGGCAGAATATAACCGCCTAAATGTTGTAAGCCTTGGGTTAAATCAATTGTTAAAGCTGTACCACAGCTAATCACACACAAGTCATCATCAGCTTTCGCCACGGCCAAAACTTGTAACCAACGATCGATTCCAAGTTGTTCTATATGGTCATAGCCACAACGTAATCCTGCATATTCAGCATGCACTTTGGCAAAAGTCACCGGAATATCGAGTAATTTTAAAATCTGGACAATGCGTTCGTTGTTCTTTTTATCTTGGACTGAGGAGATTCCAATTTTGTCTAAGCCTAAACCACGAAAATGTTGAATTAAACCCAGTAGCAGATCCGCAGGGGATTGGAGATGTAATTCTGCTGCCTGTTGGATAATTTGATTATTTTCAGTAATCCAATATTTTAGACGGGTATTTCCAATATCTAACCAAAGTGCTTTCATGATTTTGCCTAATTGAAACTGAACACAATCTGCATAATTATTTTATTTGAAAATATTGAACGACTTAGAGAGCATCTCAATCTGATCAATCAAATAGGACAAATAACCTGCGGTTCATTTTGCTGAACGTTGTTCCGTACTGTTAGTAACTGTTTGCTATGATCTTTGGATCAATACGATTACTGCGCAATATATAGCGAAATGTATAGCGAAAAAAGCCCTGTTTTAAATAGGGTCTGTTGATAATTCGTCTATGTTTGCGACTACGTGTGTTTTTTAGGCGATACTAGGCGCGAAATACGAAATTTAGTTATTCTAAATGAGTAGTTCGTAACAACGTAGCGGCAAAAAACACGCTAGTCCCCCGCTGCGCCTTGCGCTGCAAACAAAGCAGTGCTTTGTTCTTGCTCAGGGTTGTGGCTAAAATTATCTCAGCCTTCGTTATGAAACTCGAAAATAGTCTCGCTATTCTCTTCGTTTCATGCCTTGCCTGCTCAATTTTAACCTACAACGCAAGCCATTTATGAAATGTCAACAGCCCCTAATTGCCGATCACTTTTTCACGATACATCTGATCAATCCATCTCATTTTAAACAATAGATCACATCGTTATTTATGCTTCAGCTAAGCGTAAACGCCCTTGATAGACATTGACTAAGCCTTGAGCTGTCAATAAATTCAGTGCGCCATCATCAGAAATTCCTTTGAAAATACCTTCAATTGAATTTTGAATTTGTTCAAAATGAACCTGTTGATCCATAAAAGCAGCATAGTGATTAAATCGTGCTGCAAGGTTATAACAACCATGATCAAACCATTGTCCAGCTTGTTGAATTGCCAAATACATTTCTGCAATGATTTGGATTCGATTTGGAAATTGTAGGCCTAATTGCATTACTGAGGTGGCTTGTTGGGTCACATTTTCTTTGGGGATCGGAAATAAGTTGATCCCGATTCCAACAATAGCTTGATGTGGTGAAATGGGCTCAACTAAAATTCCGCCCCACTTTCCTTGAGGGCTATATAGGTCATTGGGCCATTTAATTTGTAATGCTGGTAAATTCTTAAGTGTTGGCATTTGTAAGATATTTAAAGCAATTTCCAATGCTAAACGCCCATCTAAGGGTGTTCGAGTTTCAAGCAATGTGCTTAAATAAATGTTACCAATTGGCGAAACCCATTCCCGTTGGTGCTGACCTCGTCCTTGAGTCTGAGTTTCACTACAAACCAAAACTGTCTTGACGCCGCTGAGCGCAATTTCACGCACATCATCATTGGTCGATGCTGTCGTCTGCTTTAAAAGCAGCACTTCAGGGAGTTCATTTGCTTGTGTAAGAAGTTGTCTAAGATGACGAGTCTCTAAATCCATGTTGAATCTGAGAAGAGTGAAGGAACATTTATGGAGTTAATCATATATTTAGGTATTGGTGCAATCGCAGGATTTGCTGCTGGGCTATTTGGTGTTGGTGGTGGCTTAATTATTGTACCAATTCTCTATGTGGTCTTTACCAAAATGGGCTATGATCCTTCGGTCATTATGCACATGGCATTGGGAACTTCACTTGCAACAATTATTGTAACCTCAATTAGTTCCGTAACAGCGCATCATAAAAAAGGTGCAGTACTTTGGAATGTTTTTAAAAACTTAGCCCCAGGTTTGGTGATTGGCTCATTTATTGGTGCTGGCATTGCAGATATTTTATCAGGTCAGCATTTACAGCTGATTATTGGTGTTTTTGCAATTTGGGTGGCATTTAAAATGTTTAAAGGGGCCAATGTCAAAGTAGATGAATCTAAACAATTACCGACCGCACCTATGCAAATGCTGGCTGGTGGCGGGATTGGAGTTGCATCGGCAATTTTTGGTATTGGTGGCGGAAGTCTGACCGTTCCCTATCTCAACAAAAATGGTGTGGTGATGCAAAAAGCCGTTGCAACATCAGCAGCTTGTGGTTTACCGATCGCAATTGCGGGTGCGCTCGGTTTTATGTTCTTTGGTGCACAAGAACCAACCGAAATTAAAAATTCAATTGGTTATGTGCATATCTATGCCTTTATTGGGATCAGCGTAATGAGTTTTATCACTGCCAAATTTGGCGCAAAGGTGGCGCACGCACTTTCTCCAGCGATGTTGAAAAAATGCTTTGCATGCTTACTTACAGTGGTTGGTCTTTATTTTATTTATCAAGGTATTACTAAGTAGATTCCGATCAATGGTACTTTTTCTAAACACTGAGTTGACTTAAAATACATTAAAATTGTCGGACAATGTCATGGTTTCAATTGAATTAAATCAGGTACAACTAAAATAATGACAATTGACATTGTCCAAGTAAAGAATAATAAACCAAGATAGGAATTATATGCATTCGGAAGAAGTGGATAGCCTTTCAGAACAGATTGCCAAACATATTAGTGAACAAATTATTAGTGGCGAGTTGGTTGAAGGGGAAAGAATACAAGAACTACGTATTGCCAAAGAACTGGATGTCAGTCGTGGCTCGGTACGTGAAGCCCTTTTGCTTTTAGAAAGAACCCATCTGATTGAAATTTATCCTCGTCGTGGTGCAATTGTCTCAGAAATGTCAGCACAACAAGTCCGTGCATTGTTCGATACCAGCGCATTGTTATTAGGTCAAATCGTGCAACGTATGAGTGAAACATGGCGCAATCATGAAGCTGAAGCGATTCAGCAGATGATGAATCATTTGGTTGAGCAAGTGAAGCAAGGCAATACTGAAAAGTTTTATGATGGCATATTTCAATTTTTATCAGGGCAACAGGACATGGTTGGGAATCCCTACCTGATGAAATTTTATAAAGAGTTGTTACCATCCCTGCGAAGAAGTTATTTTTTAACCTTAAATACTTCAAGACGCGAGCTTCAAGAAGCTTTAGAATTGCTTAAGTTGGTGATTGACGCAATTTTAATCCGAAAATCACAACAAGCTACTTTATTTATGGAAGATTTTTGTCGACACTTACGTAATCTGGTGTTGGAATCTCTGACACGGATGAAACAAATCGAACTCGCTTGGGCGCGGAGATCGCGTCGGTAATTACTAGGACATTATGCGTTTAAGCAGCTTAAAACTTTCAGGCTTCAAATCTTTTGCCGATAGTACAACACTACAATTCAAAGATAACCGTACAGCGGTGGTAGGTCCTAATGGTTGTGGTAAATCCAATGTGATTGACGCGATCCGTTGGGTGATGGGGGAATCCAGTGCGCGCCAGCTCCGTGGTGGCAGTATGCAGGATGTTATTTTTACAGGAACGGCAAAACGTAAACCTGTAGGTATGGCAAGTGTAGAACTGCGCTTTGAGAACACCTATGGCAAATTAGGTGGGGCTTATAACGCGTATACTGAACTTGCTGTTCGCCGTCAGGTGAATCGTGATGGAAAATCTGAATACTTTCTCAATGGGACGAAGTGCCGACGTCGTGATATTACCGACATTTTCTTGGGTACAGGTTTAGGTCCTCGTTCCTACGCAATCATCGAACAGGGAATGATTAACCGCTTGGTTGATGCCAAACCTGAAGAAATGCGTATCTTTCTTGAAGAGGCTGCTGGGGTTTCTCGTTATCAGGCTCGTCGTCGTGAAACACTACAACACTTAGAACATACCACGCAGAACTTAGACCGTCTCGAAGATATTGCTTCAGAACTCAAATCACAGCTTAAAACCTTAAAACGCCAGTCTGAAACTGCGGTTCAATATAAGACTTTAGAAACTGAAATTCGTACGTTAAAGATTGAAATTCTATCTTTCCAGTGTGATCGTAGTTCTCGTTTACAAGAACAATATACGGTTGAAATGAACGAATTGGGAGAGCACTTTAAACTGGTGCGCTCTGACATGAGTACTTTGGAACATGATCTGACTTCAACCAATGAGTTGTTCCAACGTTTGATTCAACAGTCCACGCCTTTGCAAAATGAGTGGCAACAAGCTGAGAAAAAACTCTCTGAGTTGAAAATGACTTTGGAACAGAAACAAAGTTTATTTCAACAGAACTCAGAAGCTTTGGGAAATTTTGAACAGCAAAAAGCTCAAACCAAAGAAAAGATTCAGTTGATGGAATTGCAATTGGAAACCTTGCACAGTCAATTGGAGCAGCAGACTGAACATTTACAACATGCTGAGTCTGAAACACAACAACGTAGCCAAGCCTTTACCGATTTAAAAGCGCAGCAATTGCAAGCACAACAACAGTATGAACAGGTTAAAGTTCAAGTTGAAAAGCAACAGCAGCAAAAAGCACAAATGCAGGCGCAAATTGAACAGCTTGCAAAAAATGTAGCGCGTATTGAACAGCAAAAAGATACCTTAAAAACCCAAGCCGTTCAGGTTCAAAGCCAATTTCAAACTGAAGATGTTCAACAACTTGAGCAAGATAAAATAGCAATCCAAGCTGCGATTGTTGAATTAGAACAAAAAATTAATCAAGCAAAGCAACAGTTTGAACAACTACAGGAAAGCATTAGTCAGCAAAAAACTCAGATTTCAGCTTTAAAATCTGATGTACAAGTGTTGCAATCTGAACAGAAAAACCTCACCCAATTAATGGCGAAAAGTGCTGTAAATAGCAAGGCTGATACTGTGCAATTGATGAAGGTATTAACGCTGAATGCACAAGGCAAAGCACATGCGCAGCTGGTTGAAAAGTTTTTAGCCAAATGGTTGTCAGCCCATATTGTTGAACAAGATGCTGATTTTGCAGAAAGTGTGGCACGCCAGCTTAAAGCATCAAGCTCACAAGATAAAATTCAATTGAATGGATTGGCATGTTTAGCAGATTGGATTGAATCTCCACAGTACTCATTGTGGAATCAAGTCGCTGTAATTGAAAACCTTGCTCAAGCTTTAGCTGTACAAGCACAGTTAAAAGCAGGACAAAGCATATTGACGCTGGATGGTTATCATGTCGGTCAAGATTGGGTGGTTGGTCTGTTCTTTGATGAGTCGAGCCAAGCCGCACAGGGTGCACTCAGTCATCGTATTCGCCTTGAAGAAATTGAAACACAACTTGCGCAGCTACAACCACAGTTGATTGAAGCTGAAACTGTATTGCCGAGTTTAAATCAGCAATTGTTGGACCTGCAAAAACAGATCCAAACAGAGCAAGACACGCTAAAACATCAGCAAAAACAGCTACAACAGTTTGATGTGCAGATTGCTAAGCAGCAAAGTGCTTCACAAGCATTTGAGTTGCAGAAAGTTCAGCTGAATAGTCAATTGCAACAGTTAGATGAGCAACTTGAAGAAGATGCAATGCAGAAAGATGATCTTGAAATCGATATGCATTCGGTCATTCTCAAGCTTGAACAAAATCTTCCTGAGTTTAAAACTTTGCAATTCAAGTTGGATGAGCTCAATGAGCAGGTTGAAGAACAGCAACAGCAATTACAGCTTAAGCAGCAAGATTCTGAAACTACACGTCGTCTAGCTGAACAAAATAAACAGCAAATTGAATTATTAGACAAAGACCTCTCCTTCTCTAAAACGCAATATCAACAAATTATTGCGCAAATGGAGCAAGCCAAGAAGTTTGTAGATCCAATTCAATTGGAGTTGCCGAGTCTAGAATCGCAATATGCTGAGCAGGCACAACAAACTGAAAAACTGCAAAAAACTTGGAGTGAGTGGCAAGTTGAATTGAATAATATTCAATCCAAACAGCAACAACTTACAGAAATGCGCCATTTGCATCAGCAAAATGATGAGCAATTGCGTACAAAACTGGAAGAGCGACGTTTGGCTTGGCAATCTGCAAAATCAGATTTACAGCATTATTCCGATCAACTTAAAGAGATGAATGCTGAAGTTAAGCAAGGCGTATTGATTGATTTACCTGTACATCAAGAAAAGTTTGAGAAAGCACAGCGTCAGTTTGAAAAATTAGGCGCGGTCAATTTAGCCGCTTCAGCAGAATATGAAGAAGTTTCTAAGCGCTTTGAAGATCTAACCCATCAAATGCAAGACTTGGAAAATACGGTTGGGCAGTTGAAAGATGCCATGAAGACCATTGACCAAGAAACCAAAAAATTATTTATGGGGACTTTTGATCAGGTTAATGCTGAATTAAAAGTATTATTTCCAAAAGTCTTTAATGGTGGTGAAGCCAGTTTAAGTCTTGAAGATGACTGGCAGTCTGGCGTGAAGTTGATGGCACGCCCACCCGGCAAGAAAAATAGTTCATTGGCTTTGTTATCTGGTGGTGAAAAAGCATTAACGGCATTGGCTTTGGTATTTGCTATTTTCCGTTTGAATCCTGCACCTTTCTGTGTTTTGGATGAAGTTGATGCACCTTTAGACGATGCTAACGTTGGTCGTTTTTGTAATTTAGTAAAAGAGCTTTCTGATCAAGTCCAATTCATTTACATTACACATAATAAAGTTGCAATGACGATGGCAACCGATTTGCTGGGTGTGACGATGCCTGAACCAGGCACATCAAAGCTCGTCACTGTGAATTTGGAAGAGGCAAGAGAATACGGTTTAGCCGCGGAGTCGTAGTATGGAAGTCACCACAATTATTGGAATTGTTGTTGCAGTAATCATCATTCTGGTGGGTTTAAGGATGGTGCTACGAAAGCCCAATGATGCCGCACCTTCTTTAGAGTCTGAACTGCATATCAATGAAGACTGTAAACAACCGGTAATTCCTCGTCATGTACGAGATCAATTGCGAACAGACCGTGAGTCTCAAGAGCAAGTGCGTGTTGAACCGAATTTAACTGCTTTAGACTCGGTCGAAATTGCAGATGAAAAACAGCAAAAGATTGAGGATGTAGCAGCGGAGTCGAATGTTGTTCAGTCAACTGAGCTTGAGCATGCCGCAATTACACAACAAACTGAAAAGACGGAAACAGTGGCAAGCACTGAATCCGCAACAGAGTCTGTAAAAGCACTTGATGTGCAAACAGAACCGACGACTCAAACTAACGATTCTGCCAAAGCCGTAGTCAGTCAGGACAAAGAGGAAGCGTTTCAGTTTAATGCCAATGTTGAAACAGCTGAAATCAAAGAGTTTGATGAGGAAAGTAGTATTTTAGATGTTCATTTAAATGAGCAACAAAAATATGATGATGAAAGCGTATTGTCTACGGCTGAAACCATTATTGCGCTGAATGTTTATCCGAATCCACGTAAAGCATTGTCTGGGGATAAAACCTTAAAAATGTTGCTCAAATATGGTTTACGTTTTGGTGAACTCTCTTGCTTCCATCGTTATGAGAATCCAGAGGAAGAAAGCCATTTACTGTTTTCTGTATTACGTGTCACCGACAATGGTCCAGATGGTTTTGATTTAGAAACCTTATCGACTGAACAAGTTCAAGGTTTGGCTTTCTTCTTGGCACTTCCTCATTCAGATGTGCAAAAAGGCTTTGATACCATGGTCAGTATTGCTGGCTTAATTGCCCGTGAAATAGACGGTACGGTCTATGATGAAAACAATCTTGAATTTACCCCACAACTGAAAGAGCATTGGCGCCATAAAGCGATCGATTATCGCTCAGGGCATGACGCTTAGCATAACGTCATATTTACTTTATAATTGGTATTCAGAATTTTAGGCGGAGTATTCCGCCTTTTTATGGTGAAAAAATTTATGGAAAATAATCCTGTCGTGACGCAAATGCGTCAATTGATTCAACTCATTGCAAAACATAATCATGCTTATTATGTGATGGATCAGCCGAGTATTGAAGACAGTGAATATGATCAGTTATTTCACCAACTCAAAGCTCTAGAGCAACAACACCCAGAATTGGTTCAGGCAGATAGCCCAATCAATAAAGTAGGTGGAAAACCACTGTCTAAATTTGAAACCATTACCCATACTGTACCGATGCTGTCCTTGGGCAATGTATTTAATCAGGACGAGTTATTTGCTTTTGCTCGCCGTATTGAAGAACGATTACCCAATCAAAAGATTCAATATGATGTCGAGCTAAAATTTGACGGATTGGCGATTTCGCTCTGGTATGAAAATGGTGTATTGACCCGTGGCGTAACCCGTGGCGATGGTGAAACAGGCGAAGTGATTACGCAAAATGTAAAAACCATTCGTAATTTACCGAAAGTCTTGTCTTCGGATAAAGTGGCAGTGCCACGCTTGTTGGAAGTTCGTGGTGAAGTATTGATGCCAAAAGCCGGCTTTGAACGACTCAATGCTGAAAATGAAGCGAAGGGTGAAAAGACCTTTGCCAATCCTCGAAATGCTGCGGCAGGTAGTTTACGTCAGCTTGATCCAAGTATTGCAGCATCTCGCCCTTTGGCATTCTATGCTTATGGTATTGCACAATGTGAGCCGCATCATGGCATTGAGTCGATGTCAGCGAGTCTTGAATGGTTGACTAACTTTGGCTTTGCTGTAGGTGAACGTCATTTTATTTGTGAAAGTATTCAAGAAGTACAAGAAAAATATCAGCAAATCAACCAAGAGCGCCCGAATTTAGCGGTTGAAATTGATGGCATGGTGATCAAAGTCGATGATCTTCAGCAACAACAAAAGCTGGGCTTTTTAAGTCGTGAACCGCGTTGGGCAACGGCGTATAAGTTTCCCGCAGTTGCAGCATTAACAACAGTTGAAAATATTGATTGGCAAGTCGGACGTACCGGGACTTTAACCCCAGTAGCACGCTTAAATCCAGTAGCTGTGGGCGGTGTAACGGTTTCTAATGTGACTTTGCACAATATTGGTGAAATTCACCGTCTGGACGTTCGTATTGGCGATACGGTCAGTGTCTATCGTAGCGGTGATGTGATTCCCAAAGTTGAAAAAGTATGGTTAGAATTCCGTCCAAATGACGTGACAGAAGTACATTTACCTGAAAATTGTCCAGTATGTTCTTCTCCTGTCGTAATGCCAGAAGGTGAGGCTTTGGCACGTTGTTCTGGTGGTTTATATTGTTCTGCACAACGTATTGAGGCCATTCGCCACTTTGTTTCACGTAAAGCGATGGATATTGAAGGTCTCGGTGATCGTTGGGTAGAGTCACTGTTACATCTTGATCTGTTAAAAGATGTCGCGGATATTTACCATTTACATGAGCATCGTGAACAGTTACTGACCATTGAAAAAATGGGTGAAAAATCTGTCCAAAATTTATTGGATGCGATTGAGAACAGTAAGAAAACCACACTTGCTGCATTTATTTATGCCTTGGGTATTCGTGGTGTAGGTGAGACGACTGCACGTATGCTTGCCAACACTTTCCAGACGCTGGATGCGATTCGTCATGCTGATCTTGAAGCATTGAAGAAAACTCCAGATGTTGGGGATATTACCGCTGAGTGGATTGTTGATTTTTTCCAAGCCCCACATAACCTTGAAGTGATTGATCGTTTGCTTGCAGCTGGGATCCATTGGGATGCACCAGTTGCACCCACCCGTCAGCCTTTAAATGGTGAGAGTTGGGTGATTACAGGCACATTGGCAACCATGGGGCGTGATGATGCGACTCAAATGCTACAAGCACTTGGTGCGCGTGTCAGTGGCAGTGTATCGAGCAAAACCAAATGTGTGGTTGCGGGTGAAAAAGCCGGTTCTAAGCTTGAAAAAGCAGAGAAACTGGGTGTCACTGTACTGAGTGAGCAGGAGTTTTTAGCATTAATGGCTGAGTATGGGCAGGCATAATTTCATTTAAATTAACTCTAAAATTACTGTAAAGATATAGTTGTTGTATCTTTGCAGTTTTCAAAAATTAAAATTATCAATTCAAGATTGATGCGATTGCAAATCAACAAGTCATCATTTTTCAATAGGATTTTTCGCACTGTATTTTAGCGATTACATTTCGCAAGGGTGCTTGCTCTATCATTAGTGCGCTATATGATAATAATTCTTATTTATTAGAATTTTCCATTAAACTTAACTTTAGATGAGAAATTACAATTCTTAACAATAGTGAAAGTCTATATAATAATCATTATCATTTGAAAAGTGTCTTATTATTTATATGAAAAATTTTTCTCAAACATTTCTAGTCAATTCTATTTCTATCGTGCTTTTTGGTGGGGGACTTACACAAACAATTTGGGCAAATGATGAAATTACTGCTTTGCCTACGATTAAAGTCGCTGCTGAAAAAGAACAAGAAAAACCAACATTTGCCAACGGTGCTTTGCAAAAAAATACAGATTTAGGGCCATTGGGAAATAAGAAAATTATAGATACGCCTTTTAGTATCACCTCTTATTCAGCACAATTGATTGAAAATCAACAAGCAAACACGGCGGGGGAGGTGTTAAAAAATGATGCCAGTATTCGAACCACAACCAATCAAGGACATTTAAATGAAAACTTTAAAATCCGTGGTTTCGATGTCAATCATGAGGATCTAAATTATAACGGCTTTTATGGTGTTGCACCTTATGGTCGGATGCCTACGGAATTTTTAGAGTCAGTGACTGTACTTAAAGGTCCAAATGCATTGGTTGCAGGTGTTGCACCTACAGGCAGTGTGGGTGGGATTGTGATGGGGCATTCTAAACGGGCAGATCAAGAACTCACCCGAGTTTCTGCATCGTTTCAAGATGAAGGATATTATCAATCAGGCTTTGATGTATCTCGTCGTTTTGGTGAGAACAAGGAGTTTGGTGTACGTATGAATGGTGCTTATGCTGATGGCGAACATATCATTGATGGAATGAATGATCGTCAAGCTCTAGGGGCAATTGCTGCGGATTACACCACGGATAAACTAAAGATTAATTTGGATGCTTATGCGGTCAAAGGAAATCGTAAAGGCGGTTCGCCTGCAATGGTCGCCATGGGTGGCAAGGGCAGTGTTAATCATGTACTTGCAGCACCTAAAGGGGATTTAAACTACTTTTCAAACTTAGAAGGCAATACCAACAGCCAATTTGTAGGCTTATCCGGTGAATATAAATTTACCCCTGATTTAAAAGCATTTGCAGGCGTTGGATATGTAGAAAAATCATATGATGGTCACCTTTTTGGTACACGTATGATTGTCAATAATTTAAATGGAAATGCAACCTCACAATATTATCGAGTGGGATCAAAAGAACATAACACTGCTGCTAATGCAGGCTTTGAAGCAAAATTTGATACAGGTGCGATCAAGCATACTTTAGGATTGCGTACTGATTATTTAACCCGCAAATATTCACAGCATAAATCCGCAACCAGTTCGGGGTTTACGACCAATTTATATGATCCATCAAATACAGGAACTATGCCAACAACCTACCCAGAAATTGTTCCTTATGGTGATAATGAGTATGTGAGTTATACCTTAACGGATCAGCTTTCAATGTTGGATGATAAATTACAACTGATTTTAGGTGGGCGTTATCAAGATATTGATACTAAGAATCTTGTCAAAAAATCAGCTTATAGTGCAGATAAGCTATCACCAAGTTTGGGGATTGTTGTCAAACCATTTGGTGAGGATTTATCTTTTTATGCAAGCTATGTCGAGGGCTTAGCTGAAGGGATTACTGTCTCAGAAACGACCTATCCAACTGCGACAAATAGAGGTGAGACACTTGCACCTTATCAAACCAAGCAATATGAGTTAGGTGCAAAATATCAGTTGGGTTCGTGGTTAAATACTTTGGCGCTTTATCAGATTAAAAAGCCTGAGGCTTATCTGGACAGCATAAGTAATAAAGTCAACGATGATGCTGAAACGCGTTCTCGTGGGGTGGAATGGTCATTCTCTGGCAATGTTACAGATACTTTATCTGTGATGGGGAATTTGGCCTATATCGATGCTGAATATGTGAAATCAGCGAAGGTCGCTTTCGAAGGTAATAAAGTATATGGTGTACCCGATTTTACTGCTTCGTTAGGGCTTGATTATGCCATTCCTAAGGTTGAGGGGCTGCATGTCAATACTCGTGTAAGTTATGTGAGTGAGCAATATTTGAATGAAGAGAATACGCTAGAACTACCAGACTATACGATTGTTGACTTAGGCGCTCGCTATAAAACCAAACTTGGTGGGGTAAATACCACATTCCTTGCCAATGTTGATAATGTTGCCAATAAAAAATATTGGGAAGGTGTATTTAATTCAAACTATGCTTTAGTCGGTGGTGCGAGAACTTATAAAGTTGGTGTGACTTTTGATTTCTAAGCCTTAGCTGATATTGAACGCTACAGGCCAAAAAGCCTTTTTCATGATTGAAAAAGGCTTTTTGGCTTTAAGAATCAATTGAGCTGTTATTAAATATATTTCTTCACCACACCGTCATCAAGAAGCTGCTGGAAATGCTCGACTAAACTGGTTTCAATATTACGATAACTCATCCCCAATTCCTGTTTGCTTTTATCAGCATTAAAAAAGATAGGGTAGCCCATATTCTTTTCAATAAAATCACGCGAATAGCCAAATACAGGTCCAATGAATTTAAATGCTTTTTTCGGGACTTGGTTACGCGGAAAAGGAAATTTTTGTCCAAAATTTTGACGTAAAATTTTCCCCATTTCCAAAAGGCTGAGTGAGCCACCACTGATAATGTAACGTCCAGCCGCATTTTCCTTGAATGCTGCCAAAATATGCGCATCAGCAACATCACGAACATCCACAATACCATTCCACATCGGTGGGACACCGAGTAAGGTCATGCCGTTGGCAAATTGCTCTAAGACTTCTACGCTCCCTGACTGTGTATTTGCGGTCAGTGAGGGGCCAAGTACCAATGCAGGGTTAACACAGATCAGCGTCCAACGATTTTGTGCTTCCGCCATTTCCCATGCTTTACGCTCTGCCATAACTTTTGAATACGGGTACGGTTGGTGCGTGGTTGAGCTGGTGGTATTCCAGTGAGATTCATCAAACTGATTATGCTGCGTTTTTAAAATATCAATTGCATCGCCATAAGTAGACGCGATACTTGAAGTCACAATGACTCGTTTGACAGACTCTGTTTTATTGACACTATTTAAGACATTTTCCGTGCCTAAAATTGCAGGTTCAATAATATCTTTAACAGCATCTTTATAATTGGTCACAACAAATGGCGAAGCCATATGTAACACAACTTCACAGCCTTGCATGGCTTCATCAAAAGAACCATTTTCTAAAAGGTTGGCTTTAAATAGTTTTAGTGTGCCAGAGCTGGCTTGTGCGATTTTCTCTAAATGTGCAAAGCTTTGTTTCTTATTAAGATCACGTACAGTGGCATGAACGGTATAGCCTTGCTCAAGTAATTTTTGAATCACCCAACTGGCGATATAGCCTGTTGCACCTGTAACTAGAATAGGCGCTGATGTGTTTCCCTGAGACATTATTTTTTTCCTGCTAATTGTTAATATTCAATATCATAAATATTAAAGTCAAAATTGTCTTGAAATATTAGCATTAAAAAAAACCAAGAAGATAAAGTGAGGGTTCTGTCATTGAAAATGAACAGGAAATGGAATAATGAAGGGGAATAAGAAGCATTTTTAATGGTTACAAAATAAATCATTTTGAATTTTGATGAAAAATCACCAATAAATCATCAATGAAATTTTGTAAGCGGTTATTTTTTATATGAAAAAATACTTATTCAAATTGCAAATGCGTATGTTTATCATTTTAATTTTATAAAAATCATAAACTTACACATTTTGTCTTTTGCAAAACTGGTAAAATTTGTCCATACTATTGCAAAAGAATGTGGAGTAATTGAAATGCGTGGCAATCCAGAAGTCATAGACTATCTAAATATGTTGATCGGTGGCGAACTGGCTGCTCGTGATCAGTATCTTATTCATTCGCGTATGTATGAAGATTGGGGCTTAAGCAAAATTTATGAACGTATTGATCATGAAATGCAAGAAGAAGCTTCACATGCAGACGCTTTAATTCGCCGTGTACTTTTCCTTGAAGGTACCCCGAACATGAAGCGTGACGATATTGTTACAGGTGAAGATGTTGTAACCTGTTTAAAAGCCGATTTGGCATTGGAATATCATGTACGTGAAAAATTGGCGCAAGGCGTAAAGCTATGTGAAGAAAAAGGCGATTACGTGACTCGTGATATGCTGCGTCAACAAATGAACGATACTGAAGAAGATCATACTTACTGGCTTGAAAAACAATTAGGTTTGATCGAGTTAATTGGTTTACAGAATTATATTCAATCTCAAATGTAAGACACACTAAGCGTCTTGCTTAAGGTGAGATGTTTTAGATTAAAAAAGCCTTTAGACATCCATCTAAAGGCTTTTTTAATGCTTCAGTCGTTATTTCTTTGAAAACTTCTGAATATCCGCTAAGACTTGATCGGCATGTGTTTGGGTATTTACACTGCTATAGTGATACACAATCGTTCCTTGTGGATCAATCAAAAAAGTTTCTCGTTTTGCTATTTTGGCAATGCCTAAGTTTCGGATGATTCCAAATTGGTCTGCGAGTTGATGATTGCTATCGGCAAGAATTGGGAAATTTAGCCCCAGCTTTTCAGAGAACTTTTGATGTGATTGCACATCATCCAAACTGACACCAAGCACCACTGCATTATTTTTTATAAATTGTGGGTAGAGTGATTTAAATTGATTGGCCTCTTGTGTACAGCCAGGTGAATCATCTTTTGGGTAAAAGTAGAGAACAACCCATTTACCTTTATATTGACTCAGTTCGTGCCATTTTGAGTTTTGATCTTGTAGTTTAAAACTTGGTGCAGGCTTACCTACCCATTGCTTTTGGTTGGAATCCAGTTTGGAAAGAATAGAGCTTTCCGCATGGCTGGCCGTGTTCAATATGCATAAAGCTGAAACGGAAAGTAAGCTAATACTGAACAGTCGTGATAGTTTCATGACAAACACTTTCCTAAATTGATCCTGATTTGATCTTAGCAAATTTTAAGGTTTTGGCGGTATGTAAAATGTTTGCAATTGTTCACATGCCATTTATGATGAAAGACCGTTTAAAATAAATAGAACGTAAAATTATGGACGTTGGTGCAGTATTGATTCAACTAAAAGTAGCCATGATGGACGATGTTGTCGCATGGCAAAATCAATTGAATAGGCGTAAGCATGAGGCAATTGAAACACTTCAGGCTGAAGGTGTGCATGTTGAATCATGGTTCCATGTGGAACTGGATGGACTAGATTATTTGATTGCTTATACACGGGCAGATGATATTGCAAAAGCACATGAAATTTCGAGAAAAAGTCAGTTTGCAATTGATTAAGTACATCAGCAATTTAAAAGCACTTGGCAAAAAGTGATTCCAGCCAGCTTATTGGTCGATTTACACCATCAGAAATAGTTAGAAGTCCGATTGTCGTTCAATTTTAAGCATGATCTAATAAAACATCGTTATTGTTTTATAGTGGCTTAAATTGAATCGACGTATTTTGCTGATCACAGGTTGGGGCGGTGGAACCAAACTACTCAAGGATTTACAACAGGCTTTACAACAACAAGGCCATGAAGTTGTATTGATCAATATCTTTAATGCGCTGGACGAAAGTGTTTTACAACATCAGGTGGAGCAAGCCAAAGATTTTGATGTGATTTGTGGTTGGTCTTTAGGGGGGCAATTGGCAAGCTTGCTGGTCGAGCAAATTAAACAGCAATACCAACAACAAAAAGTCTTGATTACACTGGCTTCAAATCCTTGTTTTGTGGCAAATGCTGAGTGGCAAACGGCAATGAGCCAAATAACCTTTCACAACTTTAAACAGTCCTTTGAACATGATGCGATTGCGACATTAAAGAAATTTGGTTTTATGGTTTGTCAGGGCACCGCAACCACGCGAGAAGATTTTGTACATTTGCAAAGTTTGATTCAGCCGCAAAATTTAGAATTGTTAAAACAAGGGTTGGCGTGTCTTGAGCAATTAAATAATGTCGCGATCTTAAATAACTATGCCGGTAAACAGTATCATATATTTGCTCAACAGGATTTCTTAGTTAGTCACAAAGTCTATGAGAAATTTAAAAATTTCACAGCAAAGTTTTTAGATATAGAACTGGTAAATGGTTCACACGGCGTTCCAGTTTTTGATTTTTTAAGTCTAAGTGACAAAATCTGCCAATATTTACAAAAAATAGAATAAATCTATGGATCAGTGGTGAATCTCGCAATTTATTTTTATTGCGTGCAGGTTTAACATCGCTAAACTGTTTTTTGCTGTAATTGTAATGCACATGGAGTGAACGGATGACCGATTTAAACAATGGGTTTGATGATGTTGATCTTGAACAATCAGAGTTAGATGATCTGGACTTTGATCGGCAACATATTTGGCATCCATATACCTCTATGACCAATCCCTTACCGACTTTTAAGGTTAAAAAAGCCTATGCTGCGACCATCGAACTTGAAGATGGTCGTCAATTGATAGATGGGATGTCTTCGTGGTGGTGTGCGATTCACGGTTATAATCATCCAGAGTTGAATCAAGCAGTGACAGATCAGCTACAGAAGATGTCGCATATCATGTTTGGTGGATTTACCCATGATCCTGCGATCCAGCTTGGAAAATTACTGGTTCAACTGACCCCGCCTAATTTAGATAAAGTGTTCTTTGCCGATTCTGGTTCCGTCGCTGTAGAAGTGGCATTGAAGATGGCAGTACAGTTTTGGTCTTCACAGGGCTATACAGAGAAAACTAATTTTGTTACCCCACGATCTGGCTATCATGGCGATACTTGGAATGCGATGTCTGTTTGTGACCCTGTAACAGGTATGCATCAAATTTTTGGTTCAAGTTTGCCCAATCGCTTATTTGTTCCAGCACCTCAAGTCGGATTTTATGAGCAATGGGATCAAAGTGACATTGCTGAACTTGAGAAAAGCTTGGCTGAACAGCATGCAACGATTGCAGGTTTGATTCTTGAGCCGATTGTACAAGGTGCGGGAGGGATGCGTTTTTACCATTCTGAATATTTGCGTCAAGCCAAACGACTTTGCGAAAAATACAATGTTTTGCTGATTTTTGACGAAATCGCTACGGGTTTTGGGCGTACAGGGAAACTATTTGCATGGGAGCATGCACAAGTTGAACCTGACATTATGTGTATTGGTAAAGGTTTAACGGGTGGCTATATGACGCTTTCTGCGACATTAACCACCACACATATTGCTGAAACGATAAGTCAGGGTGAAGCGGGTGTGTTTATGCATGGCCCAACCTTTATGGCAAATCCCTTGGCATGCGCCGTTGCTGTCAAAAGTACACAATTATTAATTTCTCAAGATTGGCAGAGCAATATTCAACGAATTGAAGCTCAGCTTAGACATGCTTTACAGCCCTTACAGTCCCTTAATCATGTTCATGATGTGCGAGTTCTTGGTGCGATAGGGGTGGTTGAAATGACTGTAAATGTCGATATGAAAACCTTACAGCAGGAGTTTGTACGTCGTGGTATCTGGATAAGACCATTTGGCAAATTGGTCTATGTGATGCCTCCATATATCATCACAGCACAAGAATTAAAAACCTTACTGGAGCAATTGGTTGAGGTGGTTAAGGCTATGGAGCAAAGTGTATGAGCTTGATCAATACCCACCTTGAACATTTTTCACGGCAGCTTGATGTGCTAAAACAGCAAGGCAATTTACGCCAATTTCGCTCGAATGTTCAGCAAGGTCGTTATATCTGCCTTGATCAGCATCAAATGCTCAATTTGGCTTCAAATGATTATCTAGGATTGGCATCTGATCTCACATTACGTGAACAGTTTTTTGATGAAACACCCAATGATCAACGACGAATGAGTTCTTCGTCTTCACGTTTGTTGACTGGACATTTTCCAGAATATGAACTGCTTGAAAATAGTTTAACTCAGGCTTTTCATGGTCGGGCGGCATTGTTATTTAACAGCGGCTATCATATGAATATTGGTATTTTACCTGCACTTACAGACAGTAAAACGCTGATTCTGGCAGATAAATTGATTCATGCCAGTATGATTGATGGGATCCGTTTATCCTCAGCCAAATATGTACGTTATCGTCACAATGATTTAAATCATTTGACTCAGCTTTTACAAAAATATCATGCAGATGAGGCTTTCGAGCGCATTATTGTCGTGACTGAATCGATTTTTAGTATGGATGGTGATGAAACGGACTTGGCTGCATTGGTGAGTATTAAGCAACAGTTTTGTAAAGTCATGCTCTATGTAGATGAAGCACATGCAATTGGAGTACGTGGTCAGCAGGGCTTAGGTTGTGCTGAACAATATGCGGTGATTGATGATATTGATCTACTTGTGGGAACTTTTGGTAAGGCAATCGCTTCAGTTGGTGGTTATTTAATTTGTCATGCGGTGATTCGCGATTATTTGATTAATGCGATGCGCCCTTTGATTTTCAGTACTGCACAACCGCCAATATGTATGGCCTGGACAAACTTTATTTTTCAGAAAGTTTTAGGCTTAGATCAGCGCCGCCAATATTTGCAATCTACAAGTCAGTATCTACAACAGGCTGTTCAAAGCAAAGGTTTTGAGTGCCCATCAACATCACATATTGTTCCAGTCATTGTAGGTGACTCGATTAAAACGGTTGAAAAGGCCAAAGCATTACAAGATGCGGGTTTTTATATTATGCCTGTACGTCCCCCGACTGTGCCGCAACACAGCTCACGGTTACGTATCTGTTTAACTGCTCAAATCACCCAAGCTGATCTAGATCAGCTAATTCCGTTGTTGTGAGTTGAATGTGAAACATCCAGAAATTGATAAATCACAGGTTGCCTTGCGTTTTGCTCAGGCAGGGCAGAGTTATACTGAACATGCGGTCGTACAAAAAAATATTGCACAACAACTGTTTAATTTAATAAGCGAATATTGCCCAGCACACTATGAAAATGTGTTTGAAATCGGTTGTGGTTCAGGAAACTTAACTGAGCTTTTACTGCAAAATTTGCAGATTAAACATTTGATTTTAAATGATCTATACCCCGAAGTTCAGCAGCATTTCCCTTCGGATAAACCAATTGAATATCGGATTGGTGATATAGAACAGCTTGAATTTCCAAAACATTTAGACTTAATTAGCTCAAGTTCCGTTTTACAATGGATGAGTGATTTAAATGGTATTTTTCAACAAGCTTTTCATCATTTAAATCCTAAGGCGTATTTTTGTTTTTCAACTTTTGGACAGCATAATTTACAGGAAATTAAAAGCTTAACAGGGCAAGGTCTGAATTACCTATCCCTTGACGATCTGCAACAACAATTAAAGCGAAATGGTTTTGAAATTCTACATATTTCGGAGCAAATTGAGCATCTCAATTTTCCACATCCCAAATATATTTTGCAGCATTTAAAAGCCACAGGAGTGACTGCGACAGCATCTGGCTTTAGATGGACCAAGCAGAGTCTCGCCGATTTTTATCATCACTATCAACAGTTTTCACAGGCTGATCAGTCAGGAAATATACGCTACTCACTGACTTATCATCCTATTTATTGTATTTTGCGGAGAATGTCATGACTGGATCAGTTTACTTTATCAGTGGAATAGATACTGGAATTGGCAAAACCTATACCACTGGGTATTTAGCCAAATTATGGAATGAGCAAGGTCAGAAAACCATTACGCAGAAATTAATCCAAACGGGTAATACCGATATTTCAGAAGATATCGAACAACATCGTGAAATTATGGGAATGGGCTGGTTTCCAGAGGATGAAACCAAGCTCACCATGCCTGAAATCTTTAGCTATCCTGCATCGCCTCATTTAGCCAGCAAAATTGATGGGCGTGAGATTGATTTTGAAAAAATTGCAGATGCCACTCGGCAACTGGCCGAAACGTATGATGTTGTTTTGTTAGAGGGTGCAGGTGGATTGATGGTACCCCTAACCACAAGTTTACTTTCAATTGATTATGTGGCTCAGAAAAAGCTTCCTGTGATTTTAGTCAGCTCAGGGCGTTTGGGCAGTATTAATCATACGATTTTAAGTTTAGAGGCTTTAAAAAGTCGTGGGCTTGAGCTTTATGCACTTGCTTATAATTTAAATGATGAATCTCAGGATGAACTGATTTCAAAAGATACCGCAGAATTTTTAAAGCATTATTTGGTGAAACATTTTCCGAACAGTGCATGGATTGATATTCCAGTAATCTGTTAGTTTGTTCATCGAATTGAGTGCTGAAACAGCAGATTCATAGTGTTCTGAGCCTGCTGTTTTCTTGTCGCTTTTAATAAATCTGAATGCTTTAAATAAGCGACATGTATAAAAGGTAATCCTGATGAGTTTTAAAATTCGAATTGAGTTATTTAAAGAGCTTGAAATAACTTCTCTTGATTTTGAAAGTAATGCAGCAACGCAAATTTTAAGTCGTTTTGATCAGATTGATTGGATGCAACAAGTCGTCTGGGGATACATGGAAGAGCACCATGGTGATTTTCCATTTTTTCAAATTGAGCATATTCAGACTGGACGTAAGTTCGGTGGACTCTTTGTGGTTTATAGCCGTAATGAATATAACTTTAATGCACATGCTGAGCTCTATCAAAAACAACAAAAATCGCATTTTTTTGGTTTGTTTAAATCTGAAGCGATGCCAAGTTTTGATAACGAGGACCTTCCTTTTGCGGTATTTCGAGATTGCTTGGAAAATTTTTTACGTGGCAACGACTCTGAAATAGAGCGTTTAATGAAAACAGTCTATCCTGGGTATACCAGTACTGGTTATTTTGATCGTTAATTGCACAACCCAAATTTAAAGTCATTTTTTAGATGGCTTTAAACTTTTCTTGAGACTTAATCATAAAAAGAAATTTCCTAATTTTAGTTTCGCAACTACGTGGCGTTACATAAACAATAAAGTTATAACAAATTAGTCTTTTTTAAACATGAAAAGTCATTTATATTTCATATCAGTAGCGTAATTTATGTCCAATAAGCGCTGTGAAATAAAATAAACCGAAAATAATGAAGAGGTGAACCATGTCAGGATGGTATGAAATTAGTCAAGCTAAAGATGGTCAATATCGTTTTGTATTAAAAGCAGGAAATGGGGAAATTATTCTCACCAGTGAACTCTATAAAGCAAAAGCTTCTGCCCAAAACGGTATTGCATCTGTACAAAAAAATAGCCCAGATGATGCACGTTATGATCGTTTAGAAGCGAAAAATGGTAAACCTTATTTCAACTTAAAAGCAGCAAATCATCAAATTATCGGAACAAGTCAATTCTATTCGGGTGATGCTGCTCGAGATAATGGGATTGAATCTGTGAAGAAAAATGGCCCTTCAGAGAAAATAAAAGATTTAACAGAACACAGCTAAATCTGGTATAAATCAACTATATATGTTGGAAAAGCATGTCATTACGATGACATGTTTTTTTTGAATCTAAAAAATAATGATAAAAATAAGTGTTTATTTATGAGATTGAATTTTTAGTATTTTCTTACTATGGTCGAAAATTTTGCTAACAACAAGCCAAGACTAAAGCGATCCAAAAGCGTAAGTAAGCATGAATTTTAATACTTAAATAAGGTCTACTTATTTAAAAACATAAGCCTTAAAACATACCAATATATATATTATTAAGTTGTATAGAATAATCATAGAAACCCTAATATATAAACTAAAGTTGCAGGATGGTTAAGTGGGCTTATTTATATGTTTTCCTCTGGGGTTATCGTTATATTCGCTGGTTAGTATGATTTTTTTTCATAATCATTTATGACTTTTTTAAAGATTTTTTAAAGTTTAAATATGTTAGGCTAACTTCAATATTAAATAAAAGGAGAATGATTATTTAATTACAGCTTCAGCATTAATTAAAATATTGTTAAATTTAATTAATAAATTATTTAAGAATTGTTAATTAAATTGAAATATAGACTGTTTCTGTTGAAGTGCAAATTTTTTATATCTATTTGTATTATTGAGTGATTTATTTTTGTGAAAGGTTTTGGTTAATATCTAAACATAATAGTTTTGGTTGTATAAACTGATTCAATCAGATTAATTAACAGTGATTTATTTGATTTAAATTGATTAGATATGAAAAAACAAACAAAACACTTCACATAATACTTATTAAGTGTTAAATTCATCACAAATAAGAATAATGAGGTTTTATGATGAAAATAGCAATCGATGGTAATGTGAAAGTTGCCGACGAGATAATATCTCAAATTGAATTATGGGATGCTGCTGTTCTTGGTAATAAAATTGATCATCTATTAGATCAATGTGCGGATGACGTCAGTATGTTTGATGTGAGTATACAATTAGACGGTATTGATGCGTACAAAAAAGAATGGGAGAAGTTCAGTCCATATTTTAGTGAAAATGTGCAAATTGTACGTCGTAATATGAAAATCTATGCGTCGAATGATTTAGCTGTATTGCATTGCCATTCAAAAGTGGAAAATTCTGTGCTTAAAGAAAAGTTGCAGATGCCATGGTGTCGAACAACATTGTGCCTGAAAAAGAAGGGTGGTCAATGGTTGGTTGTTCATCAGCATATTTCGATGCCGATTGATATGAGCACTGGTAAAGCGATCGTAATCAAGGACATTGCTAAATTGAAATTAGTGGTTTAGTGAGCTAGATTTGTTTGTTATTAAGCCCTTTGATTGGGCTTTTTATTTATGAATTTTTAAATTTTCCAGATAGATGCTAGATCATTAACAAAATTGTCAAAATAACTCAGTTTTTTACTTGAATGAAAGATAGAGTTTTGAAAAAATTATGATAATAATCTCAATAATGTGAAAATAATGCCAAATTCATTATTTGTAAAATATGGGTGGTTAAAGCCACTTGCGCCAAGAAATCCACACGAACCACATCGCGCCGCAACCTCATTAGAATTGTTATTTGATTTAATTTTTGTGGTCGCCATTGCGACTGCAGGACAACAATTACACCATAGTATTATCGAAAATCATTTATCACATGGCTTAACACTTTATTTTATGGTGTTCTTTGCATTGTGGTGGGCATGGATGAACTTTAGCTGGTTTGCATCTGCCTATGACAATGATGATGTATTTTATCGAATCATGACCTTTGTACAAATTATTGGTTCACTTGTGATTGCGGCAGGGATCCCGATAGCGTTTCAACAACAAGATTTTGACGTGATCGTTATTGGTTATGTCATCATGCGTTTGGGACTCGTTACACAATGGTTCCGTGTTGCCAAAAATGATCCTGAACGTAAACAAACAGCGTTGAGATATGCGGCTGGTATTATCATCGTACAGATTGGCTGGTTACTTTTTCACTTTACCCCGATAAACTTCACCATTTATTTGTTCCTGCTCTTGGTTATCGCTGAATTGAGTGTGCCCATCTTTGCGGAAGCACATAATATGACGCCATGGCATCCACATCATATCTCTGAGCGTTATGCCTTACTCACCATCATTGTCCTTGGTGAATCAATCATTGGAAGTTTTGCTGCAATTTCTGATGCATTAAACAATCAGTTGTTAAGCCAAGAATTAATCTTTTTGACCATTGGTGGCTTATTGATTATGTTTACCATGTGGTGGGCATATTTCGATCATGATGTTGCTGAACGGCTCAATAGTCGGAAACGTGCATTTTCATGGGGCTATGGCCACTTTTTTATTTTCGTGAGTATTGCAGCTCTTGGTGCGGGTTTAGCTGCTGCTGTGGATGTGGTGACGCATAAAGCTGAGATTTCGGCTGATATCGTCAGCTATTTTGTTGCAATCTCTTTGATTGTCTATACTGCGAGCCTTTGGTTGTTACAGGAAATTCACCATCTTTCAGGGATTAAGAAATGGTTTTATCCAATTACAGCCGCCATCGTACTCTGTATTCCGATGATCTTTACCCAAGTGGGGTATGCTGTTTTTGCTATGGCAATTGTTTATGCGCTACGTTTAATTTTTTCAAAGTGTTATTTGGCAAGGTAATAAATTAAGTGGGTTTTGAGCAATGGGATTTCATGATTTTTATCGTTTGAGTTCGCACGCTGTGATTTTCAATGAAAATCGACAAGTCTTATTATTGAAAGCGACTTATGCTGATTGTGCATGGGGTTTACCAGGTGGTGGATTGGATCAAGGTGAAACAGTACATGATGCGCTGATTCGTGAGTGCCAAGAAGAATTAGGTTGCGAAGTTTTGATCGAATATTTATCAGGGGTTTATTATCATTCTGCAGTAAATTCCCACGCATTTATGTTTAAGTGTACATTGCTGAACGATCAGATAATCAATTTAAGTGATGAGCATTCTGAGTATCGATGGTTTGACTTTGAGCAACTTTCACCTGTGCAAAAAATTCGTATAGAAGATTGTTTTCATTTTGATGGTCAGGTAAAGAGCAGGGCATTTTAAGGATTGGCTATCGCATGGTGATATGGATATCGCGATCAAACTGGGAAGAGAATATCCACCTCATCCAAAAGCAGATTCACTTTTATACAAGGGTATAGGTTTAGATAAAGCAATAAAAAACAGGTCATTAAGACCTGTTTTTTATTTACCTCAATTTAAGATTATTTATCTGGTAATGCATAAGCAACAATAGAGTCACCCATTTTGGTACCAAATGAACCGTGACCACCCGCCATGATCACAACGTATTGTTTACCATTGCTTTCATAGGTCATTGGTGTTGCTTGCCCACCCGCAGGTAGACGACCTTTCCATAGCTCATCACCATTACTGACATTGATCGCTCGGATGTAATCATCTTGAGTCGCGCCAATGAACATCACATTACCCGCAGTTGAGATCGAACCACCTAACATTGGCACACCCATTTTAAATGGTGGCAATGGAATACCCGGCATACTGTCACGAATTGTACCAATACGACGTTTCCAAGCAACATCATGCGTTTTCAAATCTACACCAGCAACATAACCCCATGCAGGTTGTTTACATGGTAAGCCAAATGGTGAAAGGAATGCACTGATTTCAACACCGTAAGGAACGCCATACATAGGTTGAACACCCGCTTCTGTACCTGCACCTTTGGCTGTTTGTTTACGGTTCGGATCAGCAGGAATCAATCGACTGACAAAAGGTAGGCCAATTGGATTCATAACTGCGATTTGACGATCAGGGTTAAGTGATAAACCACCCCATTCAAATACACCCAAGTTACCAGGGAAAACTAACGTTCCGTTTTCTGAAGGTGGGGTATAAATACCGTCATAATTTAACTTGTGGAATGACACACGACAAATTAACTGGTCAAACATGGTTGCACCCCACATTTGTTTATCCGTTAATTTTTCTTGAGGTGCTAAGTTAAAGTCTGAGAACGGTTGTGTTGGAGAATAGAATTCACCTTTAGTTTGCGGACCACGTTTTACACTTTGTGGTACTGGACGTTCGTTAATCGGTACAATTGCTTTACCGTTACGGCGGTCTAAAACAAAGGCATTACCTGTTTTAGTCAATACATAGATTGCTGGAACAGTTTGCCCAGTTTTATCTTTGATATCTGCTAAGGTTGGTTGTGATGGTACATCCATATCCCATAAATCATGGTGAGTTGTTTGGAAGTTCCAGATCAATTTACCCGTTGTTGCATTGATTGCTAACATTGAGTTTGCATAGCGTTCATGCAGTTTTGTACGGTTACCACCCCAAATATCGGGCGTACCTACACCTGTTGGTACATAAACGATATCGAGTTTTGCATCATATGCAAGCGGAGCCCATGCATTCGGTGAGTTTTGGACATATTTTTGACCAGGACCCGGAATCTGATTTGGATTTTCAGCACCTGTATCAAATACCCAAAGCAATGCTCCAGTATTTACATCATAACCACGGATAACACCAGAAGGCTCTTGAGTAGAATAGTTATCTGTCGTTGAACCACCAATGATAATTGTGGTGCCTGTGACAACAGGTGGTGATGTTGGAATATAACCACCCGGATAAGGGAATGGCATGTCCTTTTGTAAATCAACTTCACCGTTATGCCCGAAGTCAGAACAAGCTTTACCTGTTTCAGCATTTACCGCAACGATACGACCATCATTGACTGGTAAAATAACTTTACGCGGGCATTCGGTAGACGAAGATTTTTTTGCTTGTAAACTTGCTGCGAAACCAACGGTATTATCTGCATCGTAATAAGAAACACCACGGCAAGTTAAATGTTGGAAGGTATTATCAGCTTTGAGTTTTGGATCAAATACCCATTTCTCTTTACCTGTAGAAGGATCAAGAGAAACCAATTTTTGATGGGTGGTACACAGGTACATGTTATTCCCGATTTTAATCGGTGTGACCTGATTGGTTGTTTCGCCTGAATCATTTTCAGTCTTGAATTCACCTGTACGATAGGTCCAAGCAACTTTAAGATCTTTAACGTTCTCTGAGTTGATTTGGTTCAACGGAGAATAACGTAAACCGGATTGAGTCCGACCATAAGCCGGCCAGTCTGCATCCGCAATACCGTCAATCGCTGCTGGCGTTGGCTGTTTACTGGTTAAAGTCCCACGAATTTCTTGTGGATCATTAAAGATAGAATAAGCCATAACCGCAATGGTGATCGCCAATGTACCTGAAAGTGCAATTTTAGCACCTTTGGCATCGAAACCGCGTGTCACTGCTGGAATGAGTAGCCATAAGCCAAACACACCTAAAATATCTAAACGCGGTGCAAGCGCGAAGAAGTCTGAACCGACTTCCCATAGTCCCCAGACAACTGTGCCGAGTACTAATGCTGCATAAACGTATAAAGCAGAACTATTTAATTTGCGTAATAAGATTGCTGTTGCAATGAAAAGTATCCCGGCAATGATGTAGTACCAAGACCCACCCAGTGCTGCCAGCCATACTCCGCCGCCTAATAGAACTACACCGAAAACAATTGCAATCACAACTGTTAGGGTTCTGAGTCCTGAAGATGGAGTTTGCATATTGACCACCTATCTATTTGATTAATTTTTTACGCTTTACCTTTCCATTGAGGATTGATGAAGCACATTGTTTAAATTTTTAGATTTTAAATATTTCGATGCGAGGGGAGAGAAAGGGTTAAAATGGCATCGAAATATTTATGATCTATAACACTAGAATGCAGTTTGGAATTTGATACCGCCAACCCATGCATTTTCACCATCTTTATATGCACCAACATGACGAATATATTGCACATTTGGACGGATCGTCAGCCAATTTGTTGCATGTACACCGTAGTAAATTTCAGTGTTGTACTCTTCATCTTGTTGACGAATTTGAGTGTTGTTCACATCCTTGTTGATGCTGATACGAGAAAAACCAATGGCGACATCATCTTGAGGACGCGCATCGAAAGGACCTTTATAGACCAATCCAATATTTTGCATATTGTCGACAGTATTTGTGTCTGAGTCATGAAGGGTTAAATTAATGAAACCCGTTAAGCCACGACGTGCATCGCCATGATGTGCTGTAAGTTGTTGCTTGGCAACCAGCCATCCACCTTGTTTATGATCTGTTTCATTCGGATTTTTAATGCGTTGTGCATCGACAGTACTGTAGTAATAGCCCAAACGATATTCGCCTGGTAATTTTGCAGCACTGAGTTTTGGTTGCCAAACCACTTCCACAGGAATAATTGCACCATGTGAACCGTCTGTGCTTAAGTTAAACCCCTTGCCACGTTCTAAGTTTTCAGGATTGTATTCATAAGCACCGACTTGAGCATATAAATCAGGTTGGATGTTATATTTAACCCGCGCAGCCCATTGGCTAACAGGCCAGTTATACCATTGGTCGCCTACCCAGTTACCCACTTGAGAGCCACAAAGTGCAAGGTTTTGAAAATCACAGTCAAAGCTGTTAAAATCCTCGCCTTCGCCAAAACGGCCCACTTTAATATCTAGTTTTTGATCAAAGAATTTTTTCTTAATCCAAAAATCAGTTAAGCGCCAAGTTTGACCACGCCCCCAAACTTCTTGGGTTGAACTGAGTTGTCCTGCAAGGGCATCAGAGGTTTGCGACAATGAACGACCATTACGTTCAGTGATGGTGATTTGGGCTTCAGTGTCTTTCCATCCAAGCACTTTTTCCAAGTCTACATGACTACCAATCGCAAACTGATCTGCATACTCAGTACCATGGCTTGAATGGTTTTTTGAATCTAATAAGGTGGCTAATTCGCCGGTATAGCCGAAGCTGAAGTCATAACCTTTTTGTTGGAGCTCGGTTCTTTTTCCGTTCCAATCACCAAACATCCATGGGCTTTCTGCATTAAATGCCTCAGCTGCATGAGCACTTTGAAAAGAACTACATAAAGATAATAAGCTGATAGCCCAATAAAAGTGACCTTTAGATTTATTCATATTTGGTGACCTTGATAACACTTTGTAACTAATTATTTATAATACTCTCATATTTGTATAAAAATCTATTATTTTTGACTTTTAATTGTAATTAATGTGAGTATTTTATCTCATGGTGATAATTTTTTAATAAATGAATATTTGCTTTATGGCTGTTTTTGGTCAATTTAATCTATTGTTTTTTAACCACTAAATTTTATTTAAAAATTAATTAAAAAACCATGGATTAAAATTGATCTGAAAAGATCAGCTTACCTGTGTAACCTATTTAGAATTAAGATTACACAGGATGCTGAGGTTACAAATTATACAAATTGTAAAGAAGATGACAGAATTGTAATTTTATTTAACTTGAATTGTGTTGTATTAAATGGGCAATTACCATGTCCCTTCACCCAGTTGTTGGCCAATATAGTGATATTGCATTTGTGATCTTGAAAACTTAATTGGACAGGCTAACTGAGGTTCAGTTTGATCAGAATTAGGCTTCAATGGCACATTGACCACCCAATTACGTTGTTGAGAAATTTGGGATTGCAGTGCTTCATCTAAACTCAGTACCGGTTCTACGCAAACGTCCAGTTGTTCAAACAGTTGATTCCATTCAGCCAGATTTTTACTTTTAATTTTATCTCGAATCGCTTGCTTGACCATTTGACGATCTTCAGTATCGAAAGAAGCACCTTTTTGTAGAAGGATTGGCAATTCTAACGCGCTTGCCAGTCCAGTCATAAATTGTGGCTCTAAGCTACCAATAGATAAGTAACGAGCATCGGCCGTTTCATAATAATCATAAAAGGTCCCGCCATTAAGTTGTTCTGATTCACGTTGCTGCTGTTGACCACCAGCCAAACTGGCTGCGGCTGCCATATTATTGAGTCCAACCACACAATCGGTCATGGAAATATCAATATATTGTCCCAGACCACTATTTTGGCGTTCAACTACAGCAGTAAGAATACCGATGACAGCATGTAAGGAACCACCTGCCACATCTGCGATTTGAATCCCCATCGGCGGTGGTCCACTGTCTTGGCGGCCACAGTGTCCCGCGATACCAGACAGGGCAATATAGTTAATATCATGTCCAGCTTTATCTTTATATGAGCCAGTTTGGCCATAACCCGTAATTGAACAGTAAATTAATCGTGGGTTAATTTCAGCCAAAGTTTGATAATCCAAACCCAAACGTTGCATCACCCCCGGACGAAATTGTTCAACGACAATATCAAACTCAGAAATCTTCTGCTTAACTTGCTCAATGCTGGCAGGATCTTTTAAATCTAAAGTGACAGATTGTTTATTTCGGTTGAGATAACTGTGTGAAGTCGCTTGTCCATTGGCATAAGGCGGGAACAAGCGCACCAGATCTGGACGCGTTGGCGATTCAATATGGATCACTTCTGCACCTAGGTCTGCAAGGTATAAAGTTGCAAATGGACCGGGTAATAAAGTGGAAAAATCGAGTACTTTCAATCCCTTTAAAGCTGTTGTCATAATTGTTTTTACCAATACTGTCTTGATTTTACACCCATAATAGAAATATAAAATTAACAAAACAATGTCATGTTCAGCCATTTACCTTGATCATTTCGGCAATTTATGATGTAAAAAGGTGATCTGCACTGTTGTAAATCGCCAATAAAACATTTTTTAGCGTCATTTAGGTCAATTGTTAGTGAACATCAAAGAGAGTGAAGGATTTACCATGAGTCGTGATACGATCAGTATCCATTTTGTGAATGCCGCCTTAACAGGTGTGAAGCGTCTAGGAATGGACGTTGATACCTTACTTTCACATGTTGGCATAGAAGCAGAATTACTTCGCCAACCTAAAGCACGTATTTCACCAGAGCAATATACACGTTTTGTGAAAATGCTGTGGATGGTGACCCAAGATGAACATGTTGGCTTTGATATCCAACCTCGTCGTTTGGGATCTTTTGCCATCATGTGCCAATTGATTATCCACGCTAAAACTTTGGGTGATGCTTTAGAGTTATCATCACAATTTTATAAATTGTTTGGGGATGAATGGTCGGTCGCGGTCGAACGTGACAAACATGAAGCGCGTTTAGTGCCATTGATTCCAAAAACCATGGACCCTGATCATTTTATTACTGAAAGTATGTTGATGATTTGGCATGGTTTAGCTTCATGGTTAATTGAACGTCGTATTCCTTTAGAACGGGTACATTTTGGTTACCCGCGTCCAAATCATGCAGATGAGTATGATGCGCTGTTCTTTGCACCTGTGATGCAATTTGATATGCCACGTACTGAAATTACTTTTGCCGCTGACTATTTGGATTTACCGATTCGTCAGGATGAAGCAAGTTTAGAAGAGTTTTTAAAAGCTGCGCCTGCTCAGCTTTTGGTGAAATTCAAAAATACCAATTCTTTAACTTCGCGTATTCGTGAAGTCTTAAAGAGTCAAATTGGTGAAGAAATGCCAACCTTAAATGATGTGGCTTCAATGTTGTATTTATCACCACAAACCTTGCGCCGCCGCTTAGCTGCAGAAGGTAAGAGTTACCAAGGCGTTAAAGATGCCTTGCGTCGTGATGCAGCGATTCATTTGTTGTTAAATCCGGATTTAACCTTGGAGGATGTAGCACAACAAGTGGGCTTTAGTGAAACCAGTACCTTCCATCGCGCATTTAAAAAATGGACAGGGGTTACCCCAGGGCTTTATCGTCAATTGCATGGTTATCATTAATCAAACATAGATGAATTCAAAAGTATTTTTGCTGATCCTAAGCCCAAGTGATACTTGGGCTTTTTTATGCCTGATCATTCCAGCTAAAATTTCTTGTAAGATATAAGCGATAAAGCGAAAGAATTTTCAAGAATAGGGTATTAAAAAATGATTAGACTTGCTGAGTTTGATGATGTGCAAGTACAAGATTTACTCAGAATTCATTTACATGGTATGCATGAAAACTCACCGATTGAGCATAGTTTTGCATTAGATCTAACTGCGTTACAACAACCCGAAATTAGCTTTTTTACCCTTTGGGAACAAAATGAACTTTTAGCTTGTGGTGCAATTCAAGAGTTGTCATCTACACATGCTGAATTAAAGTCTATGCGAACACATCCCAAACATTTACGTAAAGGTGCTGCAACAGAAATGCTGAAACATCTTTTATTGATTGCACAACAACGTGAATACCAAAAATTGAGTTTGGAAACGGGAACACACTCATCTTTTGAACCTGCAATTTGCTTGTATAAAAAATTTGGCTTTATCAAAGGTGCTTCTTTTTCAGAATATCAAGAGTCTGATTTCAATCAGTTCTATCATTTAGATTTATCCACTCAATAGCGCATTGAATAATCTTCGCTATGATTGTGATGATTGTGAAAAAAAGAGAATATCGGACCTGCTTATTTTAGGTTTGAGCTAAGTCGTTAGATGCTATTTAAAATATTTTTGACTGGATATATAGATGATATGTTTGATTAGAAAAATTGATCCCTCAGATATAGCGCAACTGATCGAAATAGAAAAATCTGCTACACAAGCATTTTCAAGTCTTCCCGAGTTATCTTGGCTTGTCGAAAGCCCCGTATTGTCAGCACAAGATCACTTACAATTGATTTCTTCTGCTTATGCATTTGTCGCGATTAATCAAAAGAATCAAGCTACAGGTTTTTTATATGCAGAAAGACAAGCGCTTGATTTATATATCATTGAACTAGATGTGAGTGGCGCATTTCAAAAACAAGGGATTGGTCGGCAATTGATTGAATATGTGATTGCTACTGCTCAGGGAGAGGGCTGTGATGCTGTGACCTTAACCACCTTTCATGATGTGATTTGGAATCGACCATTTTATGAAAAATTAGGCTTTGAAAAGATCAATGCGCTTGAGATGCCTCTCTATCTTGAGCATAAACTTGAGCATGAAGTTGCATGTGGTTTTTCTCGTAACAGCAGATGTGCAATGAGATTGGCACTTAATTGAAATACGTGATTTGTTTTCGTTTTCCCATTCAGAACGAACCAGCCAATTGACAAAAAATATCAATTGACTATTTCGTTCTCGTCATTGAACTCTCAACTTTATAACGTACACTCAAAGCAGATAACAACCTAGAAGTCATAAGAAGGAACAGCTATGAGCGAGGCTTACATCATTGATGCCATTCGCACACCACGCGGAAAAGGAAAAAAAGATGGTTCACTGTATGAAGTGAAACCAATTACATTATTAACCACATTGCTCAATGAATTGAAAGATCGTCATCAGCTTGATACTTCAAAAGTAGACGATATCGTACTGGGTTGTGTAACACCAATTGCCGATCAAGGCGGTGATATTGCTAAAACTGCTGCAATTGCGGCAGGTTGGGACAATGATGTTGCCGGTGTGCAAATCAACCGTTTCTGTGCTTCAGGTCTTGAAGCTGTCAATATGGCTGCACAAAAAGTACGTTCAGGCTGGGAAGACATTGTTGTTGCTGGCGGCGTGGAGTCTATGTCACGTATTCCAATGGGTTCCGATGGTGGGCCTTGGGCGCTGGATCCTGAAACAAATTTAAAATCACATTTTGTTCCTCAAGGGATTGGCGCGGACTTAATTGCTACGCTCGACGGTTATAGTCGTACAGATGTGGATGAGTTTGCTGCCAACTCACAACGTAAAGCTGCTGCTGCACAAGCAGCGGGACGCTTTGATCAGTCAGTGGTTGCAGTGAAAGATAAAGCTGGTGTTACGATTCTTGAAAAAGATGAATTCATTAAACCAAGTACAACTGCTGAAGGTTTGGCAAAACTTAATCCAAGTTTTGAAATGATGGGTGGAATGGGTTTTGATGCGATTGCATTACAACAATATCCAGAAGCACAAAAAATTAACCATGTTCATCATGCTGGAAATTCATCGGGCATCGTAGATGGCGCTGCCGTAGTACTCATTGCTTCTGAAAAAGCAGTCAAAGAGCAAGGCTTAAAACCTCGTGCAAAAGTGTTAGCAACAGCATTGGTTGGAACAGATCCAACCATTATGCTCACAGGCCCTGCACCTGCTGCGCGTAAAGCGTTGGCAAAAGCAGGTCTCAGCATAGATGATATTGATCTCTTTGAAGTGAATGAAGCCTTTGCATCTGTGGTGATGCGTTTTATGACTGAACTTAAAGTTCCTGCTGAAAAAGTCAATGTAAATGGGGGCGCGATTGCAATGGGGCATCCATTGGGCGCAACAGGGGCAATGATTCTTGGTACGCTGCTTGATGAATTAGAACGTCAGGGTAAAAAACGTGGTCTAGCAACATTGTGTGTAGGTGGTGGCATGGGTATTGCGACCATTATTGAGTTGGTATAAGGAGAATAATAATGAGTGCAATTCAATATGAAAAAAATGCGGATGGCATTGTTATTTTAACGATGGATTCTCCAAACCAGTCTGCAAATACCATGAACGCTGATTTTCGTGTGGCTTTAGAAAATGTTGTGTCTAAACTTAAATCTGAAACAGATTTAAAAGGTGTGATTTATCGTTCTGCGAAAAAAACTTTTTTTGCCGGCGGTGATTTGGATGAGCTGATTGAGGCAACGCCAGAACATGCCACTGAGTTCTTTAATATGACTGCCAAGCTAAAAGGTGATCTTCGTACGATTGATACCTTAGGTGTTCCTGTGGTTGCGGCGATTAATGGTACAGCGTTAGGTGGTGGTTGGGAAATTGCTTTAAGTTGTCATTATCGTATTGCTTTAAATGATCCTAAAACCAAATTAGGTTTGCCAGAAGTAACACTGGGCTTACTTCCTGGTGGTGGCGGTGTGGTGCGTATGGTGCGTCTGCTAGGTTTGCAAAATGCATTCCCGTTCCTCATGGAAGGTAAGCAATTCGGGGTAGATAAAGCCAAGTCTTTAGGTTTAGTCAATGAGCTTGCGGATAGCGAGCAAGACATGCTGGACAAAGCGATTGCTTGGATCAAAGCCAATCCGAAATCTCAACAGCCTTATGATGTGAAAGGCTATAAAATTCCAGGTGGCGATCCTAAAACGCCTGCGGTTGCTCAGATTCTGGCAATTGCACCTGCAATGCTGCGTGATAAAACCAAGGGCTGTTATCCAGCACCTGAAGCGATTATGGCCGCTGCGGTTGAAGGTGCCCAAGTTGATGTAGATACCGCTTTCCGTATAGAGGGGCGTTACTTCACTTATCTTGCAACAGGGCAAGTTGCCAAGAATATGATTGGAACGTTCTGGCATGGTTTGAATGCAATTAAAGCAGGTGCAAGTCGTCCTAAAAACATTGCCAAGTGGCAAGCGACCAAAGTGGGTGTACTTGGTGCAGGCATGATGGGCGCGGGTATTGCATATTCGACAGCAATCAAAGGCATTCAAGTTGTGCTAAAAGATGTCTCTGTGGAAAATGCTGAAAAAGGTAAAGCTTATAGCCAAAAACTATTGGATAAACGTGTTTCGCAAGGTCGTATGAGCGCGGAAAAGCGTGATCAAATTTTAAGTTTGATTACCGCAACAGCATCTGCAGAAGACTTAAAAGGCTGTGATTTGATTATCGAAGCTGTATTTGAAAATCAAGAATTAAAAGCCAAAGTGACTCAAGAAGCGGAACAATTTCTTGCCAATAATGGTGTCATGGCCTCAAATACATCAACATTACCGATCACGGGTTTAGCCAAAGCCTCTAAAGATGATACGCACTTTATTGGTCTACATTTCTTTAGTCCTGTCGATAAAATGCAATTGGTTGAAATCATCAAAGGTAAAAATACCTCTGCTGAAACCTTAGCAAAAGCCTATGACTATGTGCAACAAATTGGCAAAACACCAATTGTGGTCAATGATAGCCGTGGTTTCTTCACCAGCCGTGTGTTTGGTACATTTGTGCAAGAAGGTCTACGTTTATTGCACGAGGGTGTACATCCTGCACGTATTGAGATGGCAGCACTGAAAGCAGGTATGCCAGTGGGCCCATTGGCGATTCAAGATGAAGTGGCATTAACGCTTTCTGAGCATGTGGCTAAAGAAACCCGTAAAGCACTTCAGGCTGAAGGTAAAGACTTACCACTTTCAGGTGCTGATGATGTTATTGAAACCATGATTCACACCTTTGAACGTAAAGGCAAGGCTGCGGGTGCTGGTTTCTATGAGTATCCTGAAGGTGGCAAAAAGCATCTTTGGGATGGCTTGAACCACTGGAAGAAAGATGTTGATATTTCTGAACAAGAAATGATTGACCGTTTCCTATTTGTTCAGGCTTTAGATACCTTACGTTGTTATGAAGAACATGTCTTGGAATCTGTGATTGATGCCAATATCGGTTCAATTTTTGGTATTGGCTTTGCACCGTGGACGGGTGGTGCGATTCAATTCTTAAATCAGTATGGTTTAGAAAAAGCTTTGCTTCGAGCGGACTCGCTTGAAGCAAAATATGGTGAACGTTTTAAAGCACCACAAAAGTTAATTGATCAAATTCCACATGGAAAGATTATCTGATTTTTATATATTGCTTTAAAAATTGCAGATGAATGTCTCAAGCATAGATTAGACAATGATTTGCACAGAAAGAGGTCAAGGACCTCTTTCTTTTTTCGAATAGATTTTGCTTTTTATAGAATAAAAGTGTATGAAAAATATGCAAAACCAGTTAATATCTGGCTACAGCTTTAGTACAAAAAATGTCAGTAACACTTATAAAATAAAGAGAGAAAGGCAATGTCACAAAATAAAACCGAAGATCAATATAATGCGATTGATTGGTTTAAAAAATGTTTAAGTAATTATACCAATTTTTCTGGGCGTGCTCGCCGTAAAGAATATTGGTTCTTTGTATTGGTACAGTTTGCTGTGCTGATCATTGCAGCAATTATTGACTCAATCATTTTTAAGAAACCATCTGTATTGTATTTTATTAGTGCATTAGCGCTGATCGTGCCTTCAATTTCAGCTGCTGCTCGACGTTTACATGATACGGGAAGAACAGGCTGGTGGTACTTGATTGCTTTTGTTCCTTTTGGCGCTTTTGTTTTAATTTACTGGTTAGCTTCAGATACCAAACCTGAAACAAATCAGTGGGGTGGTCCTGCAAAGTGATTTTTGCAGATTAAAAAATAGGGCATTCGCCCTATTTTTTATGAATTAAATCAAAGTTATATTTTATCTGTCGAACGAATGCGCTAAAGGTTAGATCGTGATAAAAGTGGATTGATTTGGTGTGTGATGGTGTTGCTAAATTTGAAAAAATAGCAATAATCGAAGGACCGACTAAAGTCTAATACTTCCCTTATAAAAGGATTGGGAATTCACATGGATTTAATACAAAGCAATGGTCAACCCCGTTATGGGCGTTTTAAAGATGTGCCGAGTAAGATTAATGTTAATCAATATATCTACAAAACCCCGTATGGCAAAGTATTAACAGGTTGGCGTAAACATTTAAAATATAAAAAGTTTAAATTTTGTGGTATCCAGCATGAACACTATTCTATCGGTATCGCAATTGCCGATATTGGTTGGGCAGGACATGGCTTTATTTATGTCTATGACCATTCAACGAATGAAGTTTTAGAATGGAATGCCAATACGATCTTAGGGCGAGGGACAAGCTTAGATGAGCAGCCTTTGTATAGCCAAAGTCACTTTAGTAAATCGCCTTTTGAATTTGAAATGCAACATGCCAATGGTGTGCGTTATATACGGGCAACTCGAAATGGTGAAGAGCAGTTAAAAGCCCGCATTTTTTGTGCAGGGACAGAGCCTTTAAGCTTGTGTAGTCCCAATGGTATTAATGGTTGGACCTATACGCAAAAGAAAACCACCTTGGCTGTAGAAGGCTTCTTTATCAATAAAGATAAAGCGTGTATAGATTTTAATGAAAAAACATTGGCATCTCTCGATGACACCTGTGGATTTCTAAGACCAGAAACAGCATGGTTTTGGTTATCATGTAACTTTTGGGATACGCAAGGAAACCGTATAGGCTTAAACCTCGCTTCGGGTGTAAATGAGAGTTTTGGCAATGAAAATTGTCTTTGGGTCAATGGTGTTCTATATGCAGTTGCCGATGTACTATTTGAAAAGTTAGATGCAAACCTGTGGTCAATTCGTTCTTTAGACCAGAAATTAAATCTGACGGTAGAAACCGGCTGGCGGAGATTTGAAAACTTAAATTTACGTTTGGTGGGGAGTCAGTTTAGCCAATGGCAATCACGCATTAGTGGTACGGTCGAATCTGAAGTGGGTGAGTGTATTCAGTTAGATCAAGCCTATGGCTTGTTGGAACAGCACTACGCGAAATGGTAAGGCTGTTCTTATTTAAAGCTTTTTTAGTCTTATAACGCGGCCTTCCAAAATGCTTCACCTGCTTGAATCGGATCATTGGTTTCGGCCAACACATCGACCCAAACCTGATATTGTCGAATCACAGGGTGTTGGCTCGGATGAAAATCAGGCTTAAACCAATCTAAGTATTGTTCGCGCATTGCTGATAATTTACCGTGTTTGCCAAAAAACCATGGAATACCTTTGAGTGCAAATTGAGCACGTTGCATACGACTGAATCCATCGTATTTAAGCATGACATTGGCACGGTAAAAGGTAAATCCAAACATTTGTAAAGTGACAAAGGCAAGCGCAAATTTACGTAAGTTTTCAGGAACTTCTCCCACCTCTTTCATGACATCAAAAGCGACATCTCGATGTTCCATTTCTTCGATTGAATGCCAAGCAAATAGAGCACGAACAAAAGGGTGAACCTCTGCTAAAGTCTCTTGTTTACTATAAAAAGTTTCAGCCATTAATGCAGTAAGATGTTCTGCTGCGGCAGTCATGGCAATGTTGTACTGTTTGGAACGATGTTTCAGTATATGCTCGAAATGCGCACCCATAAATTTTACGAACTGATCAACAGGCATGCCTTGGTGCAGCATTTCTTCATTCATTTTGTCATGTGCAATACCGTGCTGTGCTTCCTGTCGAATAAAATCCGTGACACGTTGCTGTAAATCTGGATCGGTGATTTTGTCACGCAGTGCCCGAACACTTTGAATGAAATATCTTTCCCCTACAGGAAAGGTCAAACTCAGCGCATCAAACATACGGGTACGAAAAGGGTCATTATCAAACCAAAAGCGTGGAACTTCATTCAATCTAAAATCTAAATTGCTACGAACTACAGGGTCAACTTGGTGTTTTACATATGCATTCATTGTTTTATTTCTCGCATTATTTAGTTCAAATCCCTCTTCAGGATAGAACTGATCGGTTTATATCAAGACAGCTATAGTCCAGCCTGCCAGAATGCTTCACCTGCTTGAATAGGATCATTGGTTTCAGCCATCGTATCGACCCAAACTTGATATTGTCGGATTACAGGGTGTTGGCTCGGATGAAAATCTTTTTTAAACCAGTCTAAATATTCATTTTTCATTGCAGATAAAATCCCTTTTTTACCGAAGAACCAAGGCAATCCTTGCGCTGCCATTTTTAAACGTTCTATACGGCTGAATCCATCATGTTTAAGCATGATATTGGCACGGTAGAGGGTGAAGTTGAACATCATTATGGTGGTAAAGGCTAAAGCAAATCGACGTAAGTTGTCGGGGACCTCACCGACTTGTTGCATCACATCAAAGGCCACATCTCGATGTTCCATTTCTTCAATAGAATGCCATGCCAGTAATGCACGTACATAAGGATGTGCTTCTGATAAGGTTGCTTTATGGCGGTAAAATGTTTCTGCCATCAAAGCGGTGAGATGTTCAGCAGCAGCTGTCATCGCAATATTGTATTGAGGCGAGCGTTGGCTCAATTCAAATTTAAAAATCTTACTTAAAAGTTGGATAAATTGATCGACAGGCATGCCTTGATCTTTCATGACCTGATTCATTTTGTCATGTGCAATACCATGTTGGGCTTCTTGACGAATAAAATCAGCAACACGTTGTTGTAAATCTGGATCAGTGATTTTGTCACGGAAGAGTCGGACACTTTCTATGAAATAGCGTTCACCATCAGGGAAGGTCAGACTGAGTGCGTCAAATAGTCGTGTACGGAATGGATCTCCACCAAACCAGAAGCGCGGTACTTCCTCAAGTTTAAAGTTGAGCTTGGTTCGAACCACTGGATCGACCTGATATGTAACTAATGCATTCATTTTATTTTACTTGCATCACTGTTGATGATTTCAGTATGTCGGGATTTTGCAAGTTTGTTTTGACAGATATTGCCATTTTTTATACATTTTACGACAAAATGAAAATTTGCAATGTCAATTTTCTAAGTTAAAGGATTAAAAAGAGTGCAAGACGATGCAGGAATTACAGATCCCAAATGGTTATTTTCATCTCTGGCAGATGTATCTGTCTGAACGAGGGATTGATCTTGCGACGCTTGATTTCTTACAAGCGGATGAAAAAAAACATTTAATTGGAATTTTGTCACAGCCGATTGATACACAATCTTCCTATTTCTTCTTTCATCAACTGATTGAAAAAACCAAACAAGCGCTAGATTGCCCTCAGATCGTTTTTGAAATGGCAGAATATGTGCGACCTGAGCATTTTGGGGTTTTGGGCTATATGGCATCACGAAGTACAACCGTGGCTGAAGCTTTACAAAATATTATGCGCTTTAGCCGTTTGGTGATTGATGGTGACGAAGTTATTCCAATGCAAATGCAGCTCAAGGGAGAATATGTACATTTAATTTGGCCCTTTCATCATGAAAAATATATTCTTATTAATGAATTTACCAATGCGTTAATGATGCATCTCGCGCGTAAAATTGTACCGCCAAATCAATTTCCATTGTATGCGGTGCATTTTGCTCATGCACCACAGATGGCAATCTATCATTATCAAAAGTTCTACGGCTGTGAAGTCTCTTTCCATCAACCGCAATATAGTTTTGTCTTAGCCTCAGCAGGTTTAAATTTAAAAATCCAACAGGCAGATCCATCCTTAATGCAGCTTTTGGTCAAACAAGCAGAGGAGGCTATTGCGTCTAAACCTCGTTATGAAACCATTGCTCAACGCTTACATTTGATTGTGGCAGAATATTTAAAGTTAAAACAACACGCCCCAAAAATCGAAGAACTTACTCAAGAACTTCATATATCCACACGGACTTTACAACGACAGTTAAGTGACTTACAGACATCGTTTAAAAAAATTGTAGAGATTGAGAGGATGAAGCGTTGTGAGTTTTTATTGGAAAGCCACATGCCGTTCAGTGAAATAGCGATGCAGTTAGGTTATTCAGATCAGTCAGCTTTAACCAGAGCATATAAGGCCTTTAGTGGGCAAACCCTGCTCGAGAAAAAACAACAGTTGAAGTCATCGTGAAAAACAGTGTAAAGAAAGTATACTTTAAAAACCAAGCACTTAGATAACATTGCTGCTATCTAAGTGCTTGGTATGATTGTGATTTTTTAATTTATGCACAAAACACAGGTTGATCTGATTGTTGAATTGGTTTTTTAAAACCATGATTCAGCATGATTTCAAGTTATCTTTAATTTAGGAAATCTAAATACGATTGCCAAGACTGCAAATATTGCCAATACCCAACAATAGTAAATCGAACCAATCAGCTCAACAGGGGACAGTTTGGCAATTGAGCATGCAAGTAATAGTTGTGCACCGTATGGAATCAAGCCCTGAACCACACAAGAGAAAATATCCATAAATGCGGCAGCACGTTTGGGATCAACAGCATATTCTTTGGCAACTTCTCGTGCCATGTCTCCAGATAAGATGATGGCAACCGTATTATTTGCGACAAACACATTTGAGAAAACCACAAGGAAGCTAATTCCAATTTCTCCCGCACGTTGTTGACCGATTTTAAATCGACGGGTTAAGGCGTAAATACGTTGAATTAACCATTCTAAACCGCCTTCTTTTTGCATAATGGCAGATAAACCACCTAAGAACATAGAAAGTAAGGCAACCTCAAACATACCCACAAAGCCATCATAAATAGCGGCATTGTATTTAAGTAGGGTAAATTCAGGATTTTCAATGATGCCAAGACAACCTGAAAGTACTATTCCGATGGTCAGTACTGCAAGTACATGTAAACGTGTAAATGCTAAAAAGAACACGATTACATAAGGCAAAATAAGCCATAAGTTATAACTTTTATATTCAATAGTTTGCGCATGATGACTGGTCAAAATGTAAATCAATATGGTGATAATCGCAGCAGGCAGTGCAATCCAGATATTCACTCGAAATTTGTCACGCAGTTCTACATTTAGACTTCGAGTTGCTGCAATGGTGGTGTCTGAAATCATGGATAAGTTATCACCAAACATTGCCCCACTGACCACAGCACCAATTGCATAAATGGGCTGAATATCCGTTGCTTGAGAAAAACCAAAAGCAATCGGCGCACATGCAGCAATGGTTCCCATCGATGTTCCCATTGCTGTGGCAATAAAGGCCGAAATGATGAAAAGCATCGGGAGGACAAATTCAGATGGAATAATCGATAAACCAAATTGAACAGTGGAGTCCACACTACCGATTGCACTGGTTACGCTGGCAAAGGCACCTGCAAGCATAAAGACCATAAACATCAAAATTAAATTGGGATGGCTTGCACCATGCAAAAATGTTTCGATAGCGGCATTGATTTTCCCTCTATACAGCAGGATGGCCAAAATAATTGCAGGAAGAGCAGCAATAGGGGCTTTCACTTGATAAAAAGCAAACTCAGTACCAATGATCGTGTGATAAATACCACTGCCTAAAAAAATGGCTAAAAAAACAATAAGCGGCAAGAGCGCAAGCACGCTGGCTTGCACTTTAGCCTGAGAATGTGTGGTCATAAGAGGAGATAAAAAATCAGAATCCTGACTAGTATAAACAGCTTTTGCAATTTCTGAAAAATAATTAAGTGATGTAGGTGATAGGGTGTTTGGCTGTAGAGTGATGATTTAACTTTATTTTTTACTCATAATGATATTTTTTTACAAGCTTGAAAATAGGTAGCTTTGATCATTGTCCTCAACTTGAAAATAGCGCTAAATGTATCCATGGGTTGTTTTATTATTTGTGATATAAAACAAGATACGCGAGAGCGACTATGTGACTCTATCCTTTGAGTAAAAAATAGCGTTACAATGCAGTGTCTTGTATTTATACATTTGGATGATTAAACCGTAAATAAATCCATTTTGAATTTATTTACTGGTGTTTAATGATCTAAAAACTCCTCAAGTTTGAACAATTCAAGGAATGTACAATCCTATGTCACGTTTAGCCACTCGTTTTGCACAGCTTAAATCTCAACAGCGTAAGGCTTTGGTTTCTTATGTTATGGCGGGTGATCCTCAACCACATGTAACCGTACCATTGTTACATCAAATGGTTGCAGCAGGCGTAGACGTAGTTGAACTTGGATTGCCATTTTCCGATCCTATGGCAGATGGTCCAGTGATTGCACTTGCAGCAGAGCGCGCTTTAGCTGCGGGTACCAATACCTTTGATGCCTTGAATATGGTTAAAGAATTTCGCCAAAAAGACACAACAACGCCAGTTGTTTTAATGGGGTATTTAAACCCTGTTGAAGTGATTGGTTATGAAAAGTTTGTGGCTTATGCGAATGACTGTGGTGTTGATGGCGTACTTCTTGTGGATTTACCACCTGAAGAAGCACAAGATTTAGATGAAGTATTGCAAAAGTACAATATGGATCAAATCTTCTTGCTTGCACCAACCTCTACCGATGAACGTATTCAGCATGTAGTGAAACAAGCAAGTGGCTTTATTTACTATGTGTCTCTAAAAGGCGTAACGGGTGCAGCAACATTGGATACAACGGAAGTTGCAGCACGTATTGAAAAAATCAAAACCTTTACCGATATTCCAGTTGGGGTGGGTTTTGGGATTAGTGATGCCGCTTCTGCAAAAGCCGTAGGTCAAGTTGCTGATGCAGTGATTGTCGGAAGTGCTTTTGTCAAACCATTTGCAAATCTTGCACCAGAACAAGCTGTTGAAGCAGCAGTGAATAAAGTCAAGGAGCTTCGAGCCGCGCTCGATGAGTTAGTATGAATCAAGAAGTGAAATCAGGGAAAATCCTCAGCGCAACAACGCCGTGGACAGATCGTACAGTTCCAGGCATCCATATGCCTGACCAACAACAAACACTCAAAGCGACGTTTACAGAACCAACCATTGAGTGCCCTGAATGTCATGCACTCGTGACTCGTACTGCAATGTCTTTCAATGCCTATGTTTGTCCATCATGTGATGAACATTTGAAAATGAAAGCACGTGATCGTTTAAATTGGTTTTTTGATAATGTGACCACTGAACTTGGTCAAGAATTTGCAGCAAAAGATCCTTTACATTTTGTAGACAGCAAGCCTTATCCAGAGCGTATTAAAGAAGCGCAGGAAAAAACAGGTGAAACTGAAGCCCTTGTGGTGATGCAAGGTCAAGTTAAAAATATTGCAATGGTTGCATGCGCATTTGAATTCGACTTTATGGCTGGATCAATGGGTACTGTGGTCGGTGACCGTTTTGTACAAGCTGCTGAAAAAGCGATTAAAGATAAGCAACCACTGATTTGTTTTGCTGCTTCAGGCGGTGCTCGTATGCAGGAAGGCATGTTGTCTTTGATGCAAATGGCGCGTACCTCTGCGGCGATTCAAAAAATCAAAGATGCGCATCTTCCGTATATCGTGGTATTAACCCATCCAGTGTATGGTGGTGTAACAGCATCATTGGCAATGTTAGGTGATGTACATATTGCTGAACCTAAAGCGATGATCGGTTTCGCGGGTAAACGTGTGATTGAACAAACAGTACGTGAGAAGCTGGAAGAACCGTTCCAACGTGCGGAATTTTTGCTTGATCATGGCGTAATCGATCAAATTGTTCATCGTCACGCATTACGTGATACTGTATATCGTATTGTAGCGAAACTGATGAATTTGCCTTGAACAACCAAACAGCACCTTTAAATACTGATGATTTACAAACATGGCTCGATTATTGGAGCCATGTTCACGTTACAGGGATTGATTTAGGCTTAGAGCGCGTGATTCCTGTGGCAGAACAACTCGGGGTGATTAACCCTAAAGCCAAAGTGATTACCGTTGCTGGAACAAATGGCAAAGGTTCAACCACAACAACTCTCGCTGCGATTTTGAATGCGCAAGGGTTGAATGTTGGTTTATACCAGTCTCCACATATTTATCGTTTTAATGAACGGGTTAAACTGGCTGGACAAGAAGTTGATGATCAAACTTTGATTGATGCTTTTGTTGCGGTTGATCAAGCCCGCCGTATTTGTGATTTATCTTTATCTTTTTTTGAAGCCACGACTTTGGCTGCATTTGTTATTTTTAAACAAAAACAATGTGATGTTTGGGTACTTGAAGTCGGTCTTGGTGGTCGTTTGGATGTGGTCAATGTGATTGATCCAGATGTGGCTGTGATTACCAATATTGGTTTAGATCATACCGATTGGCTGGGCGATACGATTGAAAAAATTGCTTATGAAAAAGCCGGTATTATCCGAGCAAATATTCCTGTTATTTTTGCCGGCGCACAAGATATACCACAAGCGATACAACATAAAGTACAAGAAACCAATGCTACGCTATATGCGTTAAATCATGATTATTTTTATGATAACTCAGAAGATGGCCAATCTTGGAATTTTGCAAGCTCAGGAACGACTTTAAAACTTCCTTTGGGACACTTGGCACTGGAAAATATTTCTACGGCTGTCGCTGCAATTTTGGTAAGCGGTTTAACGGTTTCACAACAGGCGATTTCGCAAGGTATTCAGAACGCACAATTGTCAGGGCGCTTTGAAATTAGAAAAATACACGATAAAACAGTAATTTTTGATGCGGGACACAATCCGCATGGTGTAGAATTTTTGTTAAAGCAATTGCGAAAATTCCTAGAATACAATAAACAGTACACAGAAGTTGTCTCTGTTTTTTCAATGTTGTCCGACAAAGATGTAGATTCTGTGGTCAAGTTGTTGAAAAATACTGTATTAAAGTGGAAAATTGCACCATTAACTGTGCCTCGTGCGGCATCATTGGAACAATTACAAACTGCTTTACAGCATGAGACAGTTGAACAGTTTGATTGTGTACAAGCAGCATTTCAATCAGCGCTTGCAGAAACCAATAATAATCAGCTGATTTTGGTGTGTGGTTCATTCCATACCTTAGAAGCGGTCTGGGAGTATTTAGACGAATGTCAATGAATAACAAACAACGCTGGATGGGTGGTGTTGTTTTATTAAGTGGTGGTGTTCTATTGGCGGCATTGCTTCTAAAAGGTAAAGAAGAAATCCACCAAAGCCAAGTAGAGACACAGCCGACAAGCCAAGCTCAGCAGAATAAAGCGACACCTGCAGGTGAGCCTGTACAATTGCAGCCATTGACTGTCGATGTTGCGACTGAAAAACGTCTGTTAGAAGAGCAGAAGCGTGCCCGTGAAAAAGCGGTTGCTGAACAAGAAGCAAAAGCAGCAGATTTTTTACGGACGCAACAACAGGCTGAAGCAGATGCTGCACGTAAAGCAGCTGAAGAGTATGCTGCTGCAAATGCAAGACGTGGTGCAGCTGCTGCGGCAGCACAGGAAGGGGCTGATATTCCTCCTGAGCTGGTACAGGATGAAAAAGCCAAAGCACAACAGAAAGCAGCAGAGCAGAAAAAACTTGAACAGCAAAATGCTCAATTAAAGCAAAAAGCCGATGCTGAAAAAAAGTTAGCTGAGCAGAAGCGTCAAGCTACCGCAGAAGCAGATAAAAAAGCCGCTGAAGAAAAGAAACGCAAATTAGAAGAACAACAAAAAGCAGATGAAAAACGTAAGCTAGATGCTGAAAAGAAAGCCGCTGCTGAGAAAAAGCAAGCGGAAGACAAGAAAGCAGAAGCGGATAAAAAGCACAAAGCACAAGAAGAAGCAAAGAAAAAAGCGGAAGCTGAAAAAGCACGTGATTTGCTTGAAAATGGTGATAAGCAATGGATGGTACAAGTTGCGCTTGCCGCCAATGAAGCCAATGCAGATGCTGTCGCTGCTAAACTACGTGCCAAGGGCTACAAAGTGACTAAGAGTCCAACCTCAAAAGGTATTCGTATTATGGTTGGACCATCGAAAGATCGAGAGACTGCGGATTCAGCACGTAAGAAGATCAATTCTGATGCGAGTCTAGGCATGAAGTCGGCTTGGGTAATCGAGTGGGTACCTCTAGACCGACGTTAAACGCTATGAGTTAGGTATTTGTAGTTAAAGATGGATTCGCGAGCTGCTCACGGATCCATTTTATATTTTCAGGGGTAAAAAGTTTTTCAATATTGCCCCAGATTGGATGAAAGCCATAACCGCCATGCTTCATTTCATTTAAAGCATCATTCACAGACCAGTTCTCAAAAATAATTCGGTACATTGCAACACTTGCCCCAGTACGATCAGAACCATGATAGCAATGGATTAAAACCTTATGGTTGTGGGCTTTTGCGATTTGAATTGTTTTCATAACATTGAGTAGATCATGACGATCAATTGCCCAAGTATTGATTGGGATATGAACCAATTGAAAGTTCTGTTTTGAAAAGACGGTTTTATCTTTATTGCGACTTCTTAAATTAATTACCATATCAATATGATTGGTTTTTAACTCAGGAATAAGTTCAGCACTGGGTTGTTCACTACGAAAAACGGTGTCACTAATCCGATAAAAATTATACTGTGGAGCAACGATAGTTCCCCATTGTTTTGGGCGCTCATGATCTGGAAGTGCAGCAGTTGTCATACAGGCTGAAAGCTGTAGGCTGAGTGCGAAGATAGTGGTATAACGTAATAATTGAGATTTAAGCATGTTTTAAATATCGGTCTAGTTCAACAGGATCGTGGGCACAGATAATTTCAATTTTTGCTTCATTCTGTGCAAGCTGTTGCAGTTGTGATAATGTTTTTAGGCGCAATGTATTATCTTCCGCTAGGAGATATTCAATTTTGTCGAGCGCGCGTAATTTATTCTTAGGGTTGAGTTCTAGATGATTAAAATAAGCATCGCCACAGAACAATAACCATCTATCTTGTTGTTTGATCGCTATACCGCAATGTCCTACAGTATGACCGACTAAAGGAATCAATAGAATTTCATCATTGAAAATATTAAAACCTTGAACTTTTTGGAAGTTAAACCATGCTTCGCCGTTTTTAGGTTCAAGAAAATTCCAGTAACGATGATTTTTAAATTGTTGTGGTCGATAACGCAATTTATTCATGACTGAAAGTTTTTGTGCTGCATTAAACTCACTGGATAAGATGTGAACTGTGGCATTGGGAAAGTCTGAAATACCACCTGCATGATCTAAGTCTAAATGACTGACCAAAATATGTTGAACTTCGGATGGTTTAAAACCCAATTGTTGAATTTGAGAAATGGCTGTGAGATTGAAATCAGCTTGTATGCCACTGATTTTAGTAAAAGCTTTACCTAAACGTGTTTGCGGATGTAGGTAGTCTTGCATCCCAAAACCGGTATCGACCAATACAAGACCTTTGTCTGTTTCAATCAATAAGCAATGACACACCATTTTGCCATACAAACCTTTTTGTCCGTATAGTGGTGCACACATCGGACACATGGTTCCACAATGTAAATGATGTATCTTATAAATCATAATTAAGCATTTGTTTTTAGGATTGTACTTTGTTTATAAACTGAATTGAGAAAAATACCAATCTAAAAATGATAAAGTTATGGTAATTCAATTATTCATGTTGAAATTAGGGGGAGCAGTTAAAGTTTTAAAATAGGATATTTAGAAACTTTAACTTTATCAAGTTAAAACAAAGTATTGATTAACTCGGTGTAATTTGAGCTGATACTTTTGGATCTAATCTAAGGAAAAGTGAATAAGCGCTTATTCAAAAGCGCTTACATCACCTACACCACGACGGATAATTTCAGGGTTTGCTCCTGATAAATCAACGATACTGGTGGTGGTTAAGGTACCTAAACCACTGTCAATAAACACATCAATACGTTTTTCCAATAATTGTTCAATATCGTAGGGATCATCCATTGGCGCATCTTGACCAGGTAAAATCAAAGTACTGGTCAGTAAGGGTTCTCCCAACTCTTTTAATAGCATCTGACAGACGGGATTACTTGGAACACGTAAGCCGATGGTTTTTTTCTTAGGATGCATCAAGCGTCGTGGAACTTCACTGGTTGCGGGTAAAATATATGTGGTTACGGCTGGGGTATTGGCTTTAAGTAGACGATACATTGCATTGTCTACTTTGGCATAGGTTGCAATATCAGATAAATCTGCACAGATAATCGCGTATTGATGCTTTGCCCCTAGACCGCGGATCTGAGCAATACGCTCCATTGCACTTTTATTTCCAATCTGACAGCCGATTGCATAAGCCGCATCAGTTGGGTAAACCACAACATCACCTGCTCGAATTCTTTCGACTGCTTGGCTGATTAAACGTGGTTGAGGATTGTCAGGATGTACTCTTAAATGCAGCATATTTATTCTCCTGATTTATTGTTAATTCAATTATTACTTGGGAAAGTAAATCGTTGCAATCAATGTTTTAAAAAAATTACGGGTTTAATCAAGATCGTTACGATTAAATTCAGTGCTTTGTAATGTTTTGCCACCTCGAGTACATAGACAAATACACTGAATGAAGTGTTTTGCATCGCGTGGAAGTTTGGCTTTACCTGAAAAAAAATCCTGAACTTGTGCATAAACACTGTCTTTAAATGTCGAGCCGTCACCACCTTCACCAGTCAGATTATCCAGCGAAACTCGAAATTTTCGTCCAAATGCTTTGGAAAATAACCATTCAATGGCTTGGGGCTTGATTTCAACCTGCTCAAATAAGGCTTGTTGTTCAGCTGTACGACCGTCGGGTGCATACCAATAACCGAGATCAGGCAATAAACGGCGTTGTTCTCCGGCAATGCTCCAATGACTGATTTCATGAAGAGCGCTGTTGAAAAAACCATGTGCAAACTGAATACGGGCAGGGCTGTGTTCGCTAGCAGGGAAATACTCTGGTTCAAAATCACCACGAACAAGCGTCACATTTAGGTGGGAAAACCAGTGATTAAAGTGTAAGATAAGCCAATCAACGTGTTGCACTTCTGTTTGTAAGTTAGCCCATGATAAGCGTTGCACATCGGCGGCTTGCAATGTGTTTTCAGAAGTTGAATGCGTATTGAATTGTAATGAAGTAGTGACTTCAGGTTGCGGCTGCAACTGATGCATGGCTTGTATTACTCAAGAGATCTGTCTAAATAAGTACAAAATTGTATCTTAATCTTTGACAGAGTACCTATGAATTTGTAGAATTGCCGCCTTAATTATGTCAGCAAATACCTTTCCGGCACAGATAGAGCCGTTTAAATGGGCTGAACAAGGCTTTACATGGTCAGGTACCCTGCCATTGTCTCGCTTTGTTCGTATTTCCCGTGAAGCTGTTGGATCAATTGATGATCAATTGATCAATATAGACTGTAAGCTATCAATGGATGCGTATCATCGTATTGTTTGGCTAGATGGTCATGTAGATACTAAAGTTCCAATGGAGTGTCAGCGTTGTCTGGATTCTGTTGAAATTACGCTAGTTTCTGACTTCCATTTGGCTTTAATAGATGATGAGTCACTGATAGAGCGCTTGGATGAGGATGCTGATTTCATCGTGCTAGGTGAAAGTGAAGCAACAATTAAAGGGGATTATTTAACCAATACTCCTTCGACTGTTGATTTACTTGCACTTTTAGAAGATGAATTGTTATTGTTGATGCCTCTGTCTCCTAAGCATGACGCTTGTGAACATAAGCATCAACCAGCCGTTCAGGACACTGTTGAAGAAAAACGGGATAATCCGTTTGAAGTTTTGGCAGGTTTGAAGGGTAAACTTAACTAAATTTTGTGTTATACTGTTAAGTTAAGACAACCGAATTTGTTCTGATCCATTTTTTCGATTTGTAAGGAGCCATCATGGCCGTTCAGCAAAACCGTAAAAGTCGCTCTCGCCGTGACATGCGCCGTTCACATGACGCTTTAACCGAGAATGCATTAACTGTAGACCAAACTACTGGTGAAACTCACCGTCGTCACCACGTGACTAAAGATGGTTTCTACCGTGGTCGTCAATTATTCGCTAAAGCAGCTGATGCTGAATAATTGGTGAACTATTAAGCGCAAGCTTAGTAAAAAAATGGGAGCGAAAGCTCCCTTTTTTTGTTTTCAATGACTGGGTTTTTTGTTGTATTTCGCAATTAAATAAATTTTTTTTTAATGTAAAATTGCGCCATCGGAAACGATCAAGATTAAATAAGGGACTTTTTATATGTCTGCCAAACGACTCGAACAAGCAGCTCAAGCAACAAAAACTGCATTTTTGTTTCCAGGTCAAGGTTCACAAAAAGTGGGTATGCTTGCTGAACTTGCAGAACAGTTTAGTGGTGTACAAGAAACCTTTACTGAAGCATCAGATGCCATCGGTTTTGATTTATGGCACATTGCACAAAGCGGTGAAGGTTTAGATCAAACTGAAAATACTCAACCTGTTTTATTGACAGCAAGTATTGCTTTATGGCGTGTATGGTTAGATCTTGGTGGTGTTGTGCCAAAATACCTTGCAGGTCATTCCTTAGGCGAATACAGTGCTTTAGTTGCTGCAGAGTCGATGACTTTGGCAGATGCAGTCAAGTTGGTAAATTTACGCGGCAAATTGATGCAAAGTGCTGTGCCTCAGGGGCAAGGCGCGATGGCGGCTATTCTCGGTCTAGATGACGCGAAAGTACTTGAACTGTGCGAGCAAGCCAATGTGCAAGGCCGTGGTTCTGTTGAAGCTGCAAACTATAATGCACAAGGCCAAGTTGTTATCGCAGGAGACAAAACTCTAGTCGAAGCTGTCATGACCGTTGCCAAAGAAAACGGCGGTAAAGCGATTGCATTACCTGTATCTGTACCATCACATTGTTCTCTAATGAAACCTGCTGCCGAACAGTTTGCAGAAGCTTTGGAACAAACTGCCATTGAGCTACCAAGTATTCCTGTAATACAAAATGTCAATGCTGGAATCGCGACAGATACAAGCCAATTACGCTTAGCATTAACGGCGCAACTGTATCAGTCAGTACAGTGGACTAAAACCATGCAATTCATCCAAGACCAAGGTATTCAGTATGTTGCTGAATGTGGTCCAGGTAATGTATTGGCGAATTTAGCAAAACGTTTACCAAATATCGAAAAAGCATTTCCACTCGATACACAAAGTCGTATGGAAGATGCACTGAATGCTATCTTAGTGGCTGAAGGGAAAATTGCATGACACAAGAACGCAAAGTCGCATTAGTGACAGGCGCGAGCCGAGGGATTGGTGCTGCCATCGCTCAGCAATTGATTCAAGACGGTTATTTTGTTGTAGGTACGGCAACATCAGCAGTGGGCGCAGAAAAACTTTCAACAGTTTTTGCTGAAAATGGTGCAGGTGCATTACTTGATGTACGTGATGGTGCTGCAATTGATGCATTGGTATCTGACATTGAACAAAAATATGGTTCAGTGATGATACTTGTGAACAATGCAGGGATTACCAAAGACAATTTATTGTTACGTATGTCTGAAGATGATTGGGACGATATTCTCAATATTCATCTTAAAGCTGTATTCCGCTTATCTAAACGTGTATTGAAAGGTATGACCAAAGCTCGCTTTGGACGCATTATCAATATCAGTTCTGTTGTTGCGCATTTTGCTAACCCAGGACAAGCCAACTATTCTGCTGCAAAAGCAGGGATTGAAGCTTTCAGTCGCAGTCTTGCAAAAGAAATGGGAAGCCGTCAGATTACAGTCAACTGTATTGCGCCTGGTTTTATCGCAACAGAAATGACTGAGCAGTTAAGTGAAGATATTCGCAAAAAAATGAGTGATCAAGTTGCGTTAAACCGATTTGGTCAACCAGAAGATATTGCAAATGCAGTAAGTTTTTTAGCTTCTGACAAAGCCAGTTACATTACAGGCACAGTATTACACGTAAATGGTGGTTTATACATGGCGTAATGCGATGTATAAACTTTGAAAAAAGTAAATATTCAATTAAACTATCAGGCAATTAAAAGCCGCCACAAGCAATGAGGAGAATTCCTGTGAGCGATATCGAACAACGCATTAAACAAGCTGTTGCAGAACAATTAGGTATCAAAGCTGAAGAAATCAAAAACGAAGCATCTTTCATGGATGATTTGGGTGCTGATTCTCTAGACCTAGTAGAACTTGTTATGTCTTTCGAAAATGACTTCGACATCACTATTCCAGATGAAGATTCTAACGAAATCACAACTGTTCAATCAGCTATCGACTATGTAACTAAAAAACTTGGTTAATGTGTTGATTGTATAGCACGTTGTTGTTATACGTAAAAAGACCACCTTTAGGTGGTTTTTTTATGCCTGAATTTAGCTGTGTTGAGTGCATGCATGCTTGGCGATCCTTAACCTAAAAAAGCAATTAAATAAGTTTAAAATCAAAAGCATTGGTTACATACCGTTACCTTTTTATCACCAATGACAACGCACATCCTGACGCTTTTTCGCTATAAAAATAGAGTTCTTAAATTTGTATATCAGTTCACAGTAATACATTCTCAGTAAAACAATTTTCAATAATGATATGGAGTACGACATATGGGTCTTTTTGATTTTATTAAAGGAATTGGCAAGAAAAATACTGCACCAGCTGAGCCACAAGCGGCACCAGCAACGCCAGCAGAACCGTCTGCACAAGAAATTGCTAATAAGTTGTTGGGTCACATTAAAGCGTTAGGCTTGCCAGTAACAGGGCTTTCGGTAAGCTATAATGGTACTTCTGATTTGGCCACGATTCACGGTCAGGTACAAACTCAGGCAGATAAAGAGAAAATCATTCTTGCTGTGGGGAATATTGACCATGTGGCGCAAGTTGATGATCAAATGACAGTGGCAGCACCTGAGCCTGAAAGTAAGTTCTATACAGTTAAATCAGGCGATAATTTGTCTAAAATTTCAAAAGAATTTTATGGTGATGCCAACCAATATAATAAAATTTTTGAAGCGAACCGCCCATTGTTAAAAAATGCGGATGATATTTTCCCAGGACAAGTTTTACGTATTCCTGCATAACATTTGTTCGCTGATCTTTGATCATAAAAGGCACTTCGGTGCCTTTTCTATTTTTAAAATGATTTTGTTTTTATTTTAGTATTTGTTGTTTGGTGTATTTTGAAGGGTAAAAGAATTTCGTTGCAATCAGTGGATATTAAAAAAAGACCACATCAAGCTTGGATGTGATCTTTTGGAGTTAGTTAGCTCTAATCTAAAAAATTCAATATTGCATATTATTTATTAGGTTGTGGGGTAAGACGAAGATAAGGCTTAACCGCCGTATAACCTTTTGGGAAGCGTTCTTTAAGCTCCGCTTCATCTTTGATCGACGGGACGATAACAACATCTTCACCATCTTGCCAGTTTGCAGGTGTGGCAACTTTATAATTGTCAGTCAGTTGTAATGAATCAATCACACGGAGAATTTCTTTAAAATTACGTCCAGTTGATGCAGGGTAGGTAATGATTAAGCGAACTTTCTTATTGGGATCAATAATAACTAAAGAACGCACGGTGAGCGTTTCACTGGCATTTGGATGAATGAAATCATACAGCGTCGATACCTTACGATCTTTGTCTGCAATGATTGGAAAGTTTACAGTGGTATTTTGTGTTTCATTGATGTCGTTGATCCAACCTTTATGTGATTCAACATCATCGACTGAAAGGGCAATGGCTTTTACCCCACGCTGTTCAAACTCATCTTTTAATTTTGCGGTATAGCCTAACTCAGTGGTACATACTGGCGTATAGTCGGCAGGGTGTGAGAATAAAACACCCCAACTGTCGCCCAAGTAATCATAAAACTTAATTGGACCTTCACTAGATTCCTGAGTGAAATCTGGCGCAATGTCACCTAATCGTAAAGTCATTTTGAAACCTCAATATTTAAAAATGTTGTTTGTTATTTGGCTCGTCCAAACTACTATTACCCAGTTTTTTTATAATTAAAAATAGTGTTTTTGTATTTCTTTATGAAGAAAATAGATATTAATAAAAGAAGCATATGAAAAAAAACATAGAATTGATCTCTACCTCACTGCAAATATCGGTTAAATTTGCTACATTAATGCGCCTTAGCTGATACGTGCTAGAACTAATCGTCAGATTTTTTTGATTGGATTTGTGCAAAACCCTTGTACTTCAAATTTCTACCACCATAATATCGTCTGAGAAAAATTTATTTCACAAAGATTTAGAGAGTTTATATGTTGGCAAGTCTGATCGGAGGAATCTTCGGTACTAAAAACGAGCGCGAACTAAAACGTATGCGTAAAATTGTCGATAAGATCAATGCGCTCGAGCCGACGACATCTGCACTCAGCGATGCAGACTTATCTGCAAAAACTGAAGAATTCAAACAAAGATATAAGAAAGGTGAAAGCCTAGATAAATTAATGCCAGAAGCGTTTGCGGTGTGTCGTGAAGCAGCAAAACGTGTCATGGGTATGCGTCATTATGATGTGCAGCTCATTGGTGGTATTACTTTGCATGAAGGAAAAATTGCAGAAATGCGTACAGGTGAAGGTAAAACCCTGATGGGTACTTTGGCTGTGTATTTAAATGCAATTAGTGAACAAGGTGTTCATGTCATCACGGTCAACGATTACTTGGCACAACGTGATGCTGAATTAAACCGTCCGCTTTATGAGTTCTTGGGTTTAAGTGTTGGTGTAATCTATTCGATGCAATCACCGATAGAGAAAGCTGAGGCATATCGTTCAGATATTACTTACGGTACCAATAATGAATTTGGTTTCGATTATCTGCGCGATAACATGGTTTTTTCTATGGCAGAGAAAAAGCAACGTGGTTTGATTTATGCGATTATCGATGAGGTCGATTCGATCTTGATCGATGAAGCACGTACACCCTTGATTATTTCGGGTCAAAGTGATGATTCATCACAGCTTTATGTTGCAATCAATAGTATTCCACCGAAGTTGCATGCTCAAAAAGAAGAAAAAGTCGCAGATGGCGGTCATTTCTGGATTGATGAAAAGCAACGCCAAGTTGAAATGACTGAAGTCGGTTATGAAACTGTTGAAGATGAACTGATTAAAATGGGCTTGTTGGCCGAAGGCGAAAGCCTATATTCACCATCAAATCTAAACTTGGTTCATCACGTGTCTGCTGCAATTCGTGCACATTTCCTTTATCAACGTAATGTTCACTACATCGTACATGATGGTGAAGTAATCATTGTCGATGAAAATACTGGTCGTACCATGCCAGGTCGTCGTTGGTCTGAAGGTTTACACCAAGCTGTTGAAGCCAAAGAAGCGCTAGACGTTCAACCTGAAAACCAAACTTTAGCAACAACAACATTCCAGAACTATTTCCGTTTATACAAAAAGCTTTCAGGTATGACAGGTACTGCTGATACTGAAGCTGCGGAAATGAAAGAAATTTATGGTTTGGATGTGGTGCTTATTCCAACCCATCGTCCGATGATTCGTAATGACCAAAACGATTTAATTTATTTAAACCGTAATGGTAAATACAACGCAATTATTGAAGAAATTCAGAAAATTCATGAAGCAGGTGTTGCACCTATCTTGATTGGTACTGCAACCATTGAGGCTTCAGAAATTTTATCTGATAAGTTACGAGATGCGGGTATTACCCATGAAGTCTTGAACGCTAAACAACATGAGCGTGAAGCAGACATTATTGCCCAAGCGGGTTCACCGCGTGCAGTGACCATTGCAACCAATATGGCAGGTCGTGGTACCGATATTTTGCTTGGTGGTAACTGGAAAGCAAAACTTGCCAAAATTGAAAACCATACTGCGGAAGATGAAGCTCGTCTTAAAGCGGAATGGGAACAAAACAATGAAATGGTGTTAAGTTCAGGTGGTTTACACATCATCGGTTCTGAACGTCATGAATCACGTCGTATTGATAACCAGTTGCGTGGTCGTTCTGGTCGTCAAGGTGACCCAGGTGTTTCACGTTTCTTCTTGTCATTAGAAGATGATTTGATGCGTATATTCGCGGGTGATCGCGTTGTTGCAATGATGCGTGCGATGGGACTACAAGAGAATGAAGCCATTGAACATAAAATGGTGTCGCGTTCTATTGAAAATGCACAGCGTAAAGTTGAAGCACGTAACTTCGATATTCGTAAAAACTTATTGAAATACGATGATGTAAATAACGAACAACGTAAAATTATTTACTCTCAACGTGATGAAATTTTAGAAGAAAGCTCACTTCAAGATTATATTGAAGAAATGCATCGTGAAGTCGTAAAAGGCTTAATCGAAACTTATATTCCACCTGAATCAATCCATGACCAATGGGATATTCAAGGGCTTGAAAATGCATTGAATGAAGATTTAGGTATTAATCTTCCTGTAAATCAATGGTTGGAAGAAGATCGTCGTCTAGATGAAGAAGCCTTGGTTGAGCGTATTTCTGATGAGATCGTTACACGTTACCGTAATCGTCGTGAACAGATGGGTGATGATACTGCTGCGACACTTGAACGTCACTTCATGCTGGGTTCTTTAGACCGTCATTGGAAAGACCATTTGGCTGCGATGGACTATTTGCGTCAAGGGATTCACTTACGTGGTTATGCACAAAAGAACCCTGAACAAGAATATAAGAAGGAAGCCTTCAATTTATTCGTCAATATGTTGGGTGTGATTAAGTCTGACGTGGTTACTGATATTTCCCGTGTGCATATTCCAACACCTGAAGAGCTTGCTGAAATGGAAGCTCAACAACAGGCTCAAGCTGAATCTATGCGTCTTAACTTCGCACATGATGAAGTGGATGGTTTAAGTGGTACGGTAAGTAATGAGATTGTTGATGCACAATTCACGGATAGTGATGAGATTGCAGCACCAGAAAGCCGTAATGCACCTTGTCCTTGTGGTTCAGGTTTGAAATACAAGCAATGTCACGGCAAAATCTAATTGAGTGAATAGACCCTGAAAGTGTTACAAAAAAGCAGAACAATTGTTCTGCTTTTTTTACAAGTTATTACCATACGTTAATTTTTATTGCAGGAAATGTGATTAAGTGGTATTAAGTTGCTCAATTGGAAAAGATCTTTGGGAAGATAATGAAAAAATTATTAAAACCTTTATTTGTTGCGACCTTAGCAGTTCCAGCATTGGCATTTGCAGATACGGCACCACAAACGACGACAGTGGAAAAAGTACAAGCTGCTACAGGCGCAGTAACAGCCCAAGCAGAAGTAAAAAATGAAACCACGACTGTGATTAGTCCACGTACAGGTATTCGTTATACTTTAGGTAATACAGGCGGACGCCCAATTATTTTAAAAACTGCGGCGATTGCAGCGGTAACACCTGCTACGGTTAATCGCGTTGTTGCTTCAAATCCAGCGTTGTCAGTATCTAGTCAAGAAAAAGTAAAGCAAGCATTATTGGCTGCGGATACCACGACTGCTGTTCAACAGTAAGGTATTAATGATGTGATGAAAGCCAGTATATTTACTGGCTTTTTTATTTTATATTCAAATGAATAAGCTTTTCTTATAGTAAAAATAAATAAGCATTTTAATAAGCTCGATTTTTATAGAGAATTCTAATAAGCTGTGTTTTCATTCTAATTCATATGGACATTTGAAAATGGCTGTTGGTGACGTGTCTATGCCGCATATGCATGTGGTACAAGGTGTAAAAATTGGCTCTGCTGAGGCGTATGTCCGTTATCCAAATCGACGAGATTTAGTTATTTTTGAACTTGCACAAGGTACCAATGTTGCGGGTGTGTTTACCCAGAATGCATTTTGTGCAGCGCCCGTTCATGTGTCCAAAGCACATTTAGCACAAGCCAATCCACGCTATTTAGTCATCAATACTGGGAATGCTAATGCAGGCACAGGCAAATTGGGCATGCAAAATGCACAATTGACCTGTTTAAAGCTTGCTGAGTTAGCGCAGGTGGAAGAATTTGAGGTATTGCCATTCTCTACAGGGGTTATTGGCGAACAACTACCCATTGAGCGTTTAACTCAAGGTTTACAGCCTGCACTAAATAGTTTGAATGACGCTTCATGGACGGACGCTGCGACTGGGATCATGACCACGGATACCACACCAAAAGGCGCCTCAGAACAGTTCGAGCTTGATGGTATAACGTATACAATGACTGGGATTTCTAAAGGTGCAGGTATGATTCGCCCAAATATGGCGACCATGCTGAGTTTTGTTGCAACCGATGCGCCAATTGCACGAAATCTTGTGCAAAAAATGTTAAAAATTAGCGCAGACCAATCATTTAACCGGATTACTGTGGATGGTGATACTTCTACCAATGATTCATGCATCTTTGCTGCAACCGGAATGGCTGGTGGTGTAGAAATTAGCAGTGAAGATGATGTACGTTATACTGTGGTCTTGGATGTTTTATCGCGTGTGATGAAGCGTTTGGCGCAACTGATTATTCGTGATGGGGAAGGGGCGACCAAATTCATTACTATCACGGTTGACGGTGGAAACGACACACAAGAATGCTGCGATATTGCTTATAGCATTGCCCATTCACCATTGGTTAAAACGGCAATTTTTGCGTCTGATCCAAACTGGGGGCGTATCCTTGCTGCGATTGGTTATGCTGGCGTGAAAGATTTGGATGTTGAAAAAATTCAAGTCTGGTTAGACGACGTGCAAATTTGTAAAGATGGTGGTGCTGCTGAAGACTATACCGAAGAAGCTGGTGCACGGGTAATGTCACAGACAGAAATGACCATTCATGTAAATCTTGGTCGAGGGCAGGCCAAAGATACGGTCTATACCTGTGACCTATCCTATGATTATGTGAAAATTAATGCGGACTATCGTTCTTAACTACTGATTTTTTAAGGAGCCTCATTCGTGAGGCTTTTTTATAACAAAATATTTTTCGTGGTGAATTTATGTGCGCTAAACCGTACAATCAATTCACAAGTGTATAAACGCTAGCATGATGCCAGCGACAAGGAAAGAGAAGACCTCTTATGAATGATGCGAATAATTTAATTGCCAACGAAGCAAAATCGGTTGTGCAAGCGCATTTAGATCGTTTAGGTGAACCTAAGGACAATAGTCTGAGTCCAGCGGTAAAACAGCAGAAGTTTGCGCAAATTAAAGCTGAATTGCAAAAGAATAATGCTGTTTTGGTGGCACATTATTATTGTGATCCAGATGTGCAAGAACTTGCGGAAGCGACAGGTGGTTGTGTTTCTGATTCTTTAGAAATGGCACGTTTTGGACGTGATCATGAGGCATCTACTCTGGTGGTCGCTGGGGTTAAATTTATGGGAGAAACCTCAAAAATTCTTTCTCCTGAAAAAACAGTCCTTATGCCAACTTTGGAAGCAACCTGTTCGCTTGATCTCGGTTGTCCTGTAGATGAATTTACCGCATTTTGTGATGCACATCCTGAGCATACTGTTGTGGTCTATGCCAATACCTCAGCAGCAGTTAAAGCACGTGCAGATTGGGTAGTGACTTCAAGTTGTGCAGTAGAGATCATTGAACACTTAGACAGCTTGGGCGAGAAAATTATTTGGGCGCCAGATCAACATTTAGGCCGTTATATTCAAAAGAAAACCGGTGCTGATATGTTGCTTTGGGATGGTGCTTGTATCGTGCATGAAGAGTTTCGTGCCCGTGGTATCGAAAAGATGAAAGCGCTGTATCCGAATGCAGCTGTATTGGTGCATCCTGAGTCACCAGAATCCGTGATTGATATTGCGGATGCGGTAGGAAGTACCTCACAACTGATCAAAGCAGCTCAAACATTGCCACAAGACACTTTAATTGTGGCTACAGATCGTGGCATTTTCTATAAAATGCAACAAGCTGTACCACATAAGACCTTGATTGAAGCACCTACAGCAGGCGAAGGTGCAACTTGTCGTTCTTGTGCGCATTGCCCGTGGATGGCAATGAATGAATTAGATGGTATTTTGTCAGTTTTGCAAAAGGCCGATCAAGAAATATTCGTAGATGCTGCTTTGGCTGAACGTGCTAAATTACCTTTAGATCGTATGTTGAACTTTAGTGCTCAATTAAAACGATAGAAATTGTATAAAAAACATCTGAAATGTTTGATTAATATACATTTGACGTGTTTTTTTAACTTTTTTTCAAGATAGGTGTTGACGTCTTGTGGCGTCACGCCTAGAATGCACACCGTACCGCACGATGTGCGATACACAAAAGCTGAGATGAACGGAGCATAGCACAGCCTGGTAGTGCACCTGGTTTGGGACCAGGGGGTCGTAGGTTCGAATCCTACTGCTCCGACCAATTCTTCAAGGCAAGTTAATCTGTGATATTAGTATCATTGGTCATGCGCCTGTAGCTCAGTTGGATAGAGCATCCGCCTTCTAAGCGGATGGTCACAGGTTCGAATCCTGTCAGGCGCACCATATGTTGCTTGATACTATAGATCCTAAAACTTAATGTGACGGTGGATGTAGCTCAGTTGGTAGAGCCCCGGATTGTGATTCCGGTTGTCGTGGGTTCGAGCCCCATCATTCACCCCAATTCCTTAAGTTTGTTGTAAATTCGGAGCATAGCACAGCCTGGTAGTGCACCTGGTTTGGGACCAGGGGGTCGTAGGTTCGAATCCTACTGCTCCGACCATTTAAGCATCAGCTTAAATATAAATCATCCGCTTAAAGGCGGTTTTTTTATGCCTGAAATTTGTGTTTGTCAACGAAGCGTCAAGTTCTATAGATCTAAAAAAAAGATCTCCGTAGAGATCTTTTTTAATAAAGAGAAGATTATCAAGGAATAATAATCACCGCAACACGACGGTTTTCAGCTTTATTCTCTTCTGAATCATTTGATTTAAGTGGCTGGTCAGCCCCTTTTCCAATCACTTGGATATTTTGTGGATTAAATTTTTGCTCAATGAATATATTTGAAACATTTTGAGCACGTTCTTTGGATAATTTTAAATTGTATTCAGGATTTCCGATATTATCGGTATGACCTACAATTTTAAGCTTATCGAGATGATATTTATTTAATTGCGTGGCTAAACGAACCAATTCAGTTTGGCGCTCGGTATTAATATTCGATTCATTAAAACCAAACAATAAACGTTCTGGTAGACCTAGACTCCAGCCTTCATCCGTTAATACAAAACCTTCTTTCTTAAGTACACGAGCTTGTTTATAGCTCAACCCACCTAGATTCATACAACCTGTAAGTGCTAGGCAGAGTATTGCAAGAATAGAAAGTTGTACGTTTTTTAAAGTCATAAAAACCCCCTAATATTATGAATGGTAAATAAACCAATGATGCTGTAAAGATTTTGCTTTGTACATGGCTTGATCTGCTTGAGAAATTAAGTCTTCTGGGCTTGAGGCCTGGCTAGAGATAGCAATACCGATACTAAAGCTAAAAGAAATCGATTGTCCTTTATAGATTAAAGGATCGTCACAACATTTAATCAGATTTTCAGCAATAGAGATGAGGTGTTCAATTTTAGAAATGGAACGTAAAATAATTGCAAACTCATCTCCTGCAAGACGCGCGACAAAATCATCTTGGCGAATATGGCGTCTTAATCGCGAAGCCATTTCTTTTAAAACTTCATCACCGACCAAATGTCCATATTGATCATTAATAGCTTTAAAATTATTATTATCAATAAATAATAAAGCTAAATTTTCACGTTGATTGGTGTCTTCATATAGATTACATAACACCTGATAAAAATAATTACGATTAGGTAATTCAGTTAAATGATCATGTTGAACTTGATAAGAGAGTTCACTATTCTCGTTTTGAAGATGGGTATGCCAAGATTGAATTTCATCTAAAAGTTGGTTGAAGACACTGTTTAAGTCTTGAAATTCTTTTACATCACTTTTTGGAAACCTTAAGTTATACGCCTTTTGGTTTCTTAAGAGTTGTGCAATTTGTATAATCGGTAAAAAAGAACCCATAATATGGCGATAGGTCAAGTTTACTGACCACCATACAGCAAAAACCATAAAGAGCATGCCAAACGCTAAGCCAGTAAAAATTTTAAAAATAAACATTAAAATTTCATTGGAACTTCCATACAGCACAACTTGACCGACCAGTTTTCCTTGATGTTGGACGTTTAACTTGATGGAATCTTTTAAAAAGATATGATCAAAAAAGTTTTGAATATAAGAATAGTGTTCAACATTTTTTAAGCTTTCTGCAACTTTATGACCTTGATTATCATAAACCTCAATCAGGCGTACTGAATGTTGAAAGGTGTATTCATTGATAATCTGTGAAATCGCGATTCTATCAGAGAACACCAGCGCAGGTTGAACACGTTCAGACACGGTGCGGCTGATTAATAATAGGTTTTGTTTCGCATAAGATTCAACGGTAAATACTGAAATCGTGACAAAAGTAGACGTACTAATAAATAAAGTGATTGCAAAGGTCGTAAATTGAGATTTACGAAACAATGTTTGTAAGGAACTCGATTTAAAAAATTTATTCATCATTATTTTAATCCGAATTCTTTGCCAGCAATAAAACACGTGGGTCAACATGTATTTTAGACTGAGCTAAACTATCAAGATTCACTTTAAAAATAGTATTTCCTGTTTTGTTGGTGGATAAGCAAAAAACGCTGCCAATTTCACATTCAGAATTACTTGAGCTAAACGATAAAATAGATGAATTTAATGATTTCCCAATAAGGGCCTGTTCGGTTTGTGCTGAAGTATTGGAAAAAAATACCGCATCACAATGACGATTTTTTAGATCAGCTGAATGTATCGCACTTATATTAAAAGGAGACTTATTTGATTTGATATAAGCAGAAAATTGGTTTGCATAAGATGCATTATCAACGACGCACAATTCTGGATTCGGAGTGTTCCATTTTGCATAACTTAATATCGACAATGTCATCATGAAAATATTATGTGACGAATTGGCTGAGGAATAGTTGCAGCAAAAGAGCAAAATTCCTAAACAGAAGCTTCTTCTATTTATAAAACGGGCCATATTCGACTTAATTTATTAAATGATAAAATTATTTCAAATAGTTTAAAGAAAAAAAACAAATATAAATAGCTTAATATTTAAATAAAAACATGTTCTGCTTTATTAGTATGAGAAAAAATGGTGCAAAAAATAGCTAAAAATGGACTTTTTTTGCTATTTTGGTCGAAAAAATGTTCAGTTGATAAAAAAGTTTAAAAAAAGGGGTTGTGTTGGTTATGGAATGCTGTAGAATGCACATCCATCGGCGGTGATGTTAAATAAAACTTCTGATAAATCAGGCACTTGATTAAGTTGTTAAGATTTCGAA